>JAEEGK010010674.1_pt1 | contig 21149 bp, 10 predicted proteins | sample 8958771 | NCBI WGS metagenome assembly JAEEGK01 (sample SAMN16246547, study PRJNA631951) | gut metagenome | biome: gut microbiome; feature: rumen; material: SC-attached | host: Bos | place: Iran: Karaj | collected 2018-10 | reverse complement strand
TTTGTAGCATATATTCCAGGAACAAAAAGAACAGGATTACATTTTCCTATTGTGAAACGAAGGTTTTCATCTGGATTTTTATCTAGAGATATTCCATAGTCTTTTAAAAGAATTTCCTTTGCTTCTGATTTAGAAGGAAGACATTCTTCTGTGTCGAAAAGACCTTTTAATTTTTCATTAATTTCTTTTTCTATATTTAAATTCTGGAAATCTGAAGGAGTGAATAAGGACTCTATTGGAATTTCTTGAGATAAAGTAAGGGTTATTGATAAGGTTAATATAAGTAATTTTTGGAAAGTTATCATTTTTTTTAAAATGTTTTTTTTTTTATTTTATTTATTTTTGAGGGTTTTTCAAAGTTTTATATGATTTTTTTTTGGTAGATGTGACGTAAGCATAGGTTATTTTTTTATTTTTTTAATTATAATTTTATTTTTCAATTTTCTTTAAATTCATTATATTTTTATAAAGAAAGTTATAAATAGAATTATTTTTGAATTTTTCAATTATTAATTTATTTTAAAAGTAATTGTGATTTAATCTTATCAAATATTATTATTCAAATTACTTACAATATTGAATTAGTTTTATTGTCTTTAACTCTATCAGATATATATTTTTTAAAATTTAGAATTTTCTTCTAAATTTTCTATTAATTTCATTTAATATTTTACAGATTTTTTTTCTTATGATTAATTACAAGATTCTTTAATAATAATATTAAAATCAAAACATCTATTTTTATTAAATGAATAATATTTATTAGTAAATATAATAAGTTAAATAAATTTATATTACAGATTTAAAAAAATTTTATTAATTAAACATTTATAATAGTCCCAAACAAGCATTTTTTGACTAATTCATTTTGCATTGAAACTCTAACAGAAAAGTTATTTTCTTCACTAAATTTTTCTTTTTCTTTAAATTTAACAATCATATCTTCAATTATTTTATTAGAAACAAATTCTAAAACATCTAATCTTTTCCTAATATACAATAGTAAACTAAAAATTTGTTTTCTTGCATTATCACCTTGAAAAATTTTAAAAATTTCTTTTTCTTTTTTATCACTTCTAAATCTACCAAATAATCCTTCTCTTAAATTATTGATTAAATCTAAAATTTTTTCTTCTTCTAATCCTTTCTCAGCATAAACTTTATTAAACATATCAGTATTTTTAGCATAAATTTTAATAAATCTTTGATCAATTTCAGCTTTTACTTTTAATATATCTCTACTATAATCAACTGTTTTATATAATTTTTCAGATTGTGAATTTTCAAAATTATTCTTTGATAAAAGTTCACTTGCTTCACTTATTCTTTTTATATTATCTTTAGCTGAAATTTCTTTTTGCTTTTTTTTTAATATTTTTAATATTATTTTTAATTGTTTTCCTTCTAAATTCATATCTGCTCTTCTAAGAATAAAATCAATTTCTTCATGAGTTAAAAATTTAGGAAAATGATGATATTCTAAATTTATTTGTAATTCTAATAAATTTCTTACTACCCAAATTAATCCTTCTGCTCTTGTATCATATCCATTTTTTAATATATTTAAATAATATTGTTTATGTTCATCTATTAAAACATTATTTACATATTTATAAAATTCTAATTCTTCATCAATATTTTTTATTTCTTTTTGTTTTTGTTCTTTTTCTATTTCTAATTCTTTCATTCTTTGAAAATAATTTTCTTTCTTCTTTTTTAATTCAATTTCTAATTCAATTTTCTTTGATGTTGCTCTTGTTAAATTTTCAAAATCATTTGATTCATTTATTTTATTTATCATTTTCATACCTATTTTATTTCCTTTCTTTTGATTATTAATTTGAACTATTTTTTTCCTATGCTTTTTTGCATTTTTTATTTTTTGCTCATCTTGAAATTTTTCAAAATTATAATTTTTTTTATTAACTGAATCTTTATATTCACTTGTAATTGTACTTTGTTCATTATATATTTCATTTAATTGATTTACTATTTCTTTTTTTTCATATTTTTTATCATATATAATATTATTCACAGTCATTAATTCATCATATAATTGATTTTCATATTTTAAATTATTTTTAATTACTTTAGTATAAAAATCTGAATTTACTTCTTGATTATTCATTGCTGTTAAAGTTTTTTTATCAACACCAAAATCTTGTTCAATATCTTTTTGTGTTTTAGTTAAAAATAAAGAAACATTAAATTTAGTATTTGTTTTTGCAATATTATATTTTAAAATACTTCCTTGTTCTTTACTTTTCTTTTCGAAAAAATCATCTAAAATTTTATTTGATGCTTTTTCTTTTTCTAATAATTTAGTAAAAGTTGATTTTCCTTTTATCATATCATTTATTAAATTTAATTTCTTTAATTCTTTATCATTTTTTTTTAAAGAATATCTTTTAAATAATCTAGTATATAAAAATTGAGGATCTTGTTTTTGATTATTTAAATGTTCTTTATCCCAAACTTCTAATTTTTTCATTAAAATAGAATTTAAGTCTTTAAAATTAGATTGCTTTAAATTTATTTTAAAATTTGTTTTTTTATTTATATCTAATAAATCACAATATAATTCCTTTGGAAATATATTTCTTGTTTTATCATTTATTACATCAGGATAAAAAGCAGCCACTGTTTTAAAAGGAGTAAATATAGTTAATTTAGGTGGTGATTTATTTCTTTGTTCATCAAAAGATAATGGACCTCTAACTCTAAACATTAAGTTTTTTTAATTATTAAATTTTAAAAATATTATATATTTATTTTAAACAGTTTTATTCGAATTTTGAAATTTTTTATTGAATATTAAATTCCATAATGATGTTTTAAGGGAAAAATTTAATTATAATATTTATTAAGAATAAAAAAATTAATTTTTTTTTAAAAATAAATGTTTATTAAAATTCTATTTTACAAATTTGTATTGTTTTATCAAAAGAACCTGTAAGCATTTCATTTTTTTCATTAAAATTTATACTAACAATCATGTCATCATGAATATTTGGACTATGTAAAATTTTTACTAAATTATTTTCAACTTGAAAAACTTCAACTTTACCCATTAAAGTAACTAAATTTTGAAATCCAACAAATAAATTACCAAAATAATATTTAATAGTTCCAATTTCTTTTTGAGCAAAATCTAAAATCATTTCAATTTTATAATTAGTTAAATTTATTAAATTAATTTTATCATAATCAGCAACAGCTAAATAATTTTTATCAATTAAACATAAAGTATCACTAAAATCATTGCAATTGGACTTTATAATTGAATAAATAAAAAAAGTATTCATATCAATAATATATAAAGGACATAATTTTGAAGAAATTGCTAATTTATTTTCAGGAAGTTCTAAAATTGAATCAATCTTAGCATTATATAATTGAATTTTTGTTTCTGATTGATAATCCTTTAATAATTTATTCCTATTCCAAAAAATAATATGATTAGAACATGATATTAATTTTTCATCTTTATTTTCTATTATTTTTACAATATCCTTATTTTCATCTTTTAAAATTGCAATTATATTCAAATTTTCTTTTTTATCAAATTTTCCTATTTTAATATTACCATTACTTAATGAATAAGCAATATTTCCATTTTTTAATTCTATAATATATCTAATTCTAGTTAAATTACCATTTGGTTGAGTTTCATTTATAATTTGTTTCATTTTATAATTTTTAAAAATTCTTAAGTTACCATCTCCACAAGAAACAATCATTTTATTATTTTTTAAAAGTAACAATGTTTCTATATCTGTATTAAAATTAATCTCTTTTTGAGGATAGTATTTTATTGATTTTGGAATTTGTAAAGTTTTTTTTTCTATTTTTATTTCTGGTTCTTTTAATAATAAATTATTTTTATCTTTAAAAAAAAGGGAAAATTCATTATTTAATTCGTTAATTTTAAAAAATATTTTTTGAATGTTGTTTATTATTTCTTTTTGTTCATTAAATATTAAAAAGTTTTTAATGTTATCTATATTTTCATTGTTTATTAAACTTCTACAAAAATCTATTTCAAATTGATTAATTTGTTTAAATTTATAAAAATTCTGCTTTACTTTATCTATTTGGAATTTTAAATTTGATTCTAATTGATTTACAATATTACTTATTTGTACAATATTTTTTTCACTATTTTTTAAAATAGTTTCTAAATTATTTTTTTGTGAATTTGTTATACTATTTAATAATAATTCATTATTATTTTTTTTATTTATAATATTTTTAGGCTGTAATATAAATGAATTAAATGAAAGAATTTTTTCATGAGAATTCTCACATTGATATATTATTTCAGGAATTAATTTATTATATTTTATATAAGTTGGAAAAGAACTTTGATTACAAAACTCACAAATTTGTTTGGTTTGATATTGATTATAATAAATAGACATTTTATTAAAATTATATATTTCACAAAATAATTTAATTATTTAGATAATTTAATAAAAATATTTAAAAAAATTCATTAAAAACATATTCCAAATAAAACAAATAAAAAAAATGAATAATCGTAAATCACCAAAAAACCAAAAGAAAAAGTCTAATATTCCCCAAAAAGAAAATTTCATGGATAAAGAAAAAGAGGGGTCTCCATCAAAAAGATTAAAATTTTTTAACGATGATGGAGAAATGTCAGAATTATATCATACAGATTTTAATGCCGATGAGTTAGGAGAATATGTATTAGATATAAAAGACGATGATCCTCGAAAAAAATTAGAAGAAATGATGAGAAAACAAGCATTAGAAGCTTTAAGAAGTACAAAAAAGCCAATTGCAATATATACAGATAAAGATAAATTAAAAAATCAAAAAGCAGAAGAAGAACCATTACCAGTTAATCCAGATATTATTGTTGTTCCTAGAGATCCTAAAAATAAAGATATTGATGAACATAGAAGGAAAATTAAAAAAATAAGTGATGTACCTAGAAGAAATATGATTTTTAAAAGAGATCCTGATTATGATTTATATTTCAAACAATTAAAAGAACAATGTCATGATAAAGATGAATATAATAATATAATGCTTATTAATGAAATAAATATGAGGCATCCTAGAATTTTCGATAATCATGGTTTTCCTAAAAAGTATAGTATTTGTGATGGATTTGGTTTTTTCAGTTGGATTTCTAGGTTTTTATTCACTGAATATTCTAAATTTGGAGAAGGATTAAATGATTATTTTAGATTATTAAAAATTAATATTATTTTCTTTCTTATCAGTTCTATTTTTAGTATTCTTTTATTATTATATTATGGTGATGATAAAAAATTATTCAAAAAAGATACTACTGAAATTTTTGGTTATTCTAAATTAAGAGATATTTTCACTAGATATACTCTTTCTAATATTTTAATGAATGATTATTATCTTTATGATGTTATTAATATTAATGGAGAAAAGATTAATTATACTTTTTCTTGTCCCACTTCTGAAAATGATAATAAAAAATTTCAAGTTTATAAAGATTCTATTGTTAAATGTTATTTTTTTTCAACCCAAATGAGTAAAAGTGATATTGAAAACTCAATGAGTAATTTAGTTAATTATCAGAGATATGAGAAAGCTAAACCCGAAATAGAAGATTATTGGGAAAATATAACAGCAATTAAAAAATCAATAATTTGTGAAAAAGATTATAGTTCTTGTACAATAGATTTTTCAAAATATAATGAATTAATTATTCCTAATCATACAGTTTCACAAATTCAAACAATATTATTTCAATATCAATGTGTATATAATCATAATGGAATACATTCAGATAAAACTAATAAAATTTTTTTAACATTAAATTACATAATGGTATTAATATTAATAGGTTATATATATTTATTATTTATAGTTCATTGGTATTCTCAATTAATTCATTTTGAAAACTATTATCAAACAAATCAATATACAGTTTATATAAAAGGAATTGATTTACCACCAACACCACCAAAATTATATATTGAATTGAATACTTTTTTACAAACTATAACAAATGCTGCAATGTTTCAAAGAACTCCAGATAATGAAAGTGATATAGGCGATAATTATAATACTTCTGTAATATATGAATCTTGTAATGCTGTTTATCAAATGAGTTATTCACTTTTTGATCATAATATATTAGATTTAACAAAAGCAAAAAGAGATTTATTAAGTCAATATGAAGTTCCTAATTATTATAATTTAAAAGCTAATGCTTTTACTTCAGCTTATATAAATTCTAAATATAATTTAGAATTTGATGGTGATAAAAAATATGAAACTCTTGCAAAAATCAAAGTTTATAATAATCATATTCATTTAGCTGAAAACAATAAAGATAATATGAATATCAATGATATATTTATTACTTTTAAAACTAAAGGACATGCTGAAAAATGTTATAATTGTTATCATAGCAAAAATTGTCTTTATAGAATGTTAATTTATATTTTATGCAGAAAAAAAGATATTAAGCCTTTTTATTTTAAGGAAAAATGGTTAGATGTTGAATTAATGCCTCCTGAAAAAGATGGATTACAATATGAAAATTTAAGATATCCTTATTATTTAAGAATCCCTAGGATATTTTTTTCTTATTTTGTTATTATTGTTTTCGTTTTTGTATCTCTTGTATGTTATTTTCAAGGAGTTAAATCAGTAAGAAGATTTAATAAAACATATAAAAATTATATAAATTGTAATCATGTAAGTAAAGTCATGACTTATTCAACTATATATGATGAATTTAATAGTAATAATCAAAAACAAATTAATACTTTTTGTTTATGTAAATATTATTATTTAACTGAAGGAAAAAAGAAAGCAAAAGAATTTTATATAACTTTAGATGATTCAGGAATATATGATGATTATTCATATAATGGAAATGTATATGTTTATCCATGTTTAGATTGGTTAAAGAAAATGGATCATGTAAATAATACTTATTTATGGATTTATATTGTAACAGCAATAATAAATATTATTACTTTAAGAGTTATTCCATATTTAGCTATTATAGAAAGACATAAAACAATTATGAAAGAAAGAGTTAATGCATTTTTTTATAGTTTTATATGTGGCTTATTTATTAATTGTTTAAATCCATTATTATCACATGCTAATATAAGTTTATTTTTTTCTGAAAATGTTACATTTTTCCCCATTTTCACAGGAGATCAAATAAGTTATAACCCTGAATGGTATTATTATGTTTCTTCAACAGTAATGATGAATATAATGATTGGAATTATTGTTCCTTATTTAATAGATTATATAAAATGGGCTTTTTTTGTTTTTGTAAGAAAATGTCTTTGCAAAAAAATATTAATAAAAAAAAATAAATCTTTATTCTTATTTTGGTTTATTGGTCCAGAATGTAGATTTGAAATAAAAATAGGATTTCAATTATCATTATTTTGTTCTTGTTTAATATGTAATTTTTACACAACAAATCCAATAGCAATGTTTTCAATGGCTTTATTATCTTTTATACACTTTTATTTAGATAAAATATTATTTATTAATTATTATAAAAATCCTTTCACTTATAATCAAGATATAAATCAATTATATATGAAAATATTATATTTTTTCATAATGATTGGAGTATTAGTGAATGCATATCAAGTGGGATTGTTTTATCTTCATGTTCCAGATATGTTATCAATAAAACAACAACTTTATATAATGATACAAAGTCCTGTTATATTTTGTTTCATTATATTTATTGGATTAATGATATTTGTTCCATTATTTTATTATCAGTTAATGCCTTGTTTAATATATTTAACGTGTAAGAAAAGAGATGTGGCATATGGTTTCGCAATGGATGAAGCTTTTGAAGAAACTAGTATGGTTGATTTTACAATTTATGAATCTTTACCTCTTTCTATTTTATATAAAAATTATGTTATAAGGAAATTAGAATATGCTCAAATTTCTAAATTTTCTTTGGATACTGATTTAACGTTTTTAATGAGATATTATAGACAAAGATTAGATACTGATAGAGCTGCCATTGCTGAAAAATTAGAAGCCATTACTGGAAAAATTTGTGCTCTTGATGAAAATTTTGATTCAAAAATAAAATATATTATGGAAAATCTTCTCGAAGATGATGAAACTAAAATTAAAGGTAATTATTCTTATAATATGAGTTATTTTGATGTTTATGAAACTCTTTATTTAAATGAAATGCTTAAAAATTAATAAAGAGTGTATAAATTAATAATTACTTAAATATATATTTTATATTATATATTATAAAAAATCATTAAAAAATATTAAAAATAAATACATATTTATAATGAATTTAGATAAAAATGAAAAACAAGAATCAGAAATAAAAAATAATATAGATGAAAAAATAACTTTAACTTCAAAGCCAGAAGAAAAAGAAATAGAAAAAAGCAAATTCCAAAATCCGGAAATAAATAAATCATATTCTTTAATATCATTAGATTTATTATTCCAAATAATAGTAGCAATAATAACATGTTTATCAACATTTTTAGATGGTTATTTATTAATATTTATAGGATATAACAGTACATTATTAAATCAAGAATGGAAAGTTTCACCATCATTAATTTCATTATTAGAAATAATGTTTCATTTTAATGGAGCTCTTGGAGGAATAATTTCTATTCCAACTTGTCATTTTGGAAATCAAATTGGAATGAATTTTAATTTAATTTTTGCTGTTTTATCTCTTCCAATTATTCTTTTATTATATAATACTAAAAGTTATTTTTGTTATTTATTTTGTATTTGCTATATTTGCTTAGCTAATGGGCATTTATATAATATTGGAACTAATTTAATTATTAATAAATTTTCCATTTATTCGAGAGGAAGTATTTTTGCTTTAATTTATTTTTTTAATCAATTTGGAAAATGTTTTTTTTCTTATTTGATTTATAAATATATGGAAAGTGGAATTAAAATTATTATATATACAATTATTCCAATTATAGTTGTATTTTTATTTCAAGTCATCGCAAATTTAATTATGATAATTTTATATTTTGAAAAATCAAAAATAAGTATAAAAAGAGAAAAAATAAGTCATATGAATTATATTGGAAAATATTATTCTCTTCAATTATATAACTATGTAAGATTTACAAAAGATAAAAATGAAAACTTTGAAATATACAATTGGTTATTAAAATGTATAATAGATTTATTTATTGAAAGTCCTAAATTACATGAAATTATATTAGTAATATTTAATTTTACTTTAGGAATTCAATTTTATGGAATGGTTACTGTTTTTCCTTTATTAAAAAAGCCTATTCCAACAATAATAACTAATGAAATATTCTTTAGTAAAATATTTCATACTGCTTTATTAGGAACTTTTACTTTAATATTTGTTTTATATACTTTAAATGCAAAAATATGTTTTTCAATTGCTTGCTTAATAAGTTTAATATTAAATTTAAGTATAATGTTTAATTGGTTTGATACTTATTGGATTATTCACTTCTTTAGATTTGTTTGGAATGTTTCTTATGTAATGTGTAATTTATATTGTGCTGAAGCTACTTTGAAAAAAAATAGAGGAACAAATACTTCTTTTTTATATATGATTTTTAAAATTAGTTGTATTATTGATATTTTAATTGTTGATAAAATGGTTCAAATGTCTTTATTTTTTCCAATTGCAATTGATATTTTTACTTTATTATTTGATGTTGTTTTAATTACTAAATTAAAAGTTGAAACTTATTTTAAAACTTGTAAAGAAATTGATATGATTATTTTTGCTAAAATTCATGAAGATGAAGGTAAAAATAATTAAATAAAATTGGATTTTTTAATTGAATCCTTAATTAATTTTTTTTAAATGAAATATTAATATAAAATTTTATTATATTTTATAAATTTGTTGTTAAATATTTATAAATACTAAAAAATATACCTTTAAAAACAAACAAAATAATCTATTAATCAAAAATTTATAAATAAATAATGTAAAATAAATTTAAATAATATATATGAATTAAAGGATTATACCCAAGCATTTCTTTATTTTTTTAAATCTTTATTCCTTATTTACAGTGGTTCACATTCATTAATAACATGTTTAATACTATTATTTTACATTATTTAATAATTAAATTAAATAAAAAAAAAAAAAAAAAAAAACTAAAAAAAAAAAAAATTTGGCTTGGTCCCAATGGGGATTGAACCCACGACCTTCGCATTATTAGTACGACGCTCTATCCAACTGAGCTATGAGACCTAGCTTGTAATTTTTTTAAAATCATATAATATATTTATATTAAATTTTCAATGTGATTAATTGAATTAAATCTAATTAATACAAATCAATCATAAAAAGTAAATTCAAAAACCATAGACTATTGATTGGAAAAACCTAATATTTTAATGAAAAAGATATTTAATTAAAAAGATTTGTTATCTGAAAAAAATATTTAAAGTATATACTTTATTAATTACATTGAATAAAATAATAAAGAACTTTCTTTATTTTTTAACTTTTTATATTTAGACTTTTTTATTAATTTTTTGTTTTAAATAAAAAACATTTATAATGTTTTATTGTTATTTTATTTAAATTGTATTGTTTCCTTCACACAATTAAAAGTCAATAATCTTTCATATTCTAAAATATTTAATTTTTCATTTGAATTATTATCAAAAATACTTAATTTAATTTTAGGTAAAGTAACATTACCCAAAACATCACTTTTACAAACTAAGCAAAAATTATTAATAGAATTTTCATCATTTAATTCAATTTTTTTATCAACTATATCAATAATTTCAATTTCTCTTTCATTTTTTTCATTATCTTTTAAAGACTCAGTTTGAATAAATATAAGTAAATTCTTTTTAGCTTTTTTTTTTAAAGAAAAAATAATTTTAAAACTTTGATTTTCAATAACATCTTTTTCAGGATATTCAATAATATTTATATTTAAATAAGGATTATAAACATCAATTTTATTTCCAATTTCTTTAATAAAATTTTTAGGATTTATATCAAATAAATTTCCCCAAGTAATATTTAAAATAAAACTACTTTCATTTAAAAATAAATCTGGATTTGAAATTCTAAAAATAACATTTAATTCAATATTAGGTTCAATAATAATATTTTTTAAATCATCTTTATTAATTAATTCAAAATATTGATTTTTATTAGAAGAAGGACTCATTTTTAAATCAAATAAAATTAAAGTTCTATTAGATTGATTTATAATAGTTTCTTCAATATAACAATTTTTCATTTGATTATTAAAAAATTTTTCCATTGTTTTAATAGGATATAAAGTTTCAAAAGTTAATCTTTTAGTTAAATTTAATTCAACTCTTCCATTTTTTATTGTATATCTATCAGTAGAAGTTTTAATAGGAGAAGATGATTGTTCTTTACTATAAATATTATCATATGTTTTACTTTGACAAATCATAAGAATATCAATTAAATATTTTGCTATTGAATCTATATAAAATGATAATTTAAAAGATACTGATGATTGAGGAAGTATTTTTATAGTTCCTGAAGGAACATTACAATTAAATTTTTTTTGTTCTATTTTGGAATTTTTTACTTCTGATGATATATTTATTTTTATATTTTTAACTTCTATTTCATTATTTGATTTATTCATAAATATTAATAATGATTCTAAATCTTCATTTGCAAGTACTTTACCAAATTTTGAACTTAATGAAAATGCATTTCCTATATTTATATTATCTGATGAAAAATTAAAATTTTTCATTTTATTTTCTAAAGGATATATTTTCATATCTTCAATATTATATATATCATTATATAAACCATTTAATGGAATATTTCCGTTGTTAAATAAAGGAGGAACAATACGAAGACATTTTATATCAATATCCCTTGGAAAATCTATTTCTTTTGCATTCATTTTTTTAAATAAAATATCAATATTTTAATTAAAAAATTAAAAAACCCCAATAATAATTTTTAAATTAAAAATTAATTTAAAAATATTTTTATACTTAATTAAAAATATGAACATATATCAAAATAATTTTTTGGGGTTTACATTCATTTTTTATAAGAAACTTTAAAATTATTTAAATTAAAATTTTAATTTTCTGGATAAAAGCTTTTAGATTGACTATTAGAAAAATTTGTTGGTTCAGAATAAATATCATTAAAGGAAAAATGAGCTTCTTTAATCATATTATCAAGTAACTCAATTTTAGTTTTTAATCCTGTTAATTGCTTATTTTTAAGACCAAATAATTTTTGTTTAAACTTATCTTTTTTAATTACAGAATATCTTTTTTTATTTCTAAAAGAATTATAATCATTATATAATTTTCTTTCAGGATTTGAACTTCTCAAAAAATCATTTTGATTATTCTTATTATTTAATCTTAAACTATTACTTAAAGCATTAGGAGATAATTGATTAAAAGAATTTATTTGTTGATGATTAATTATATCTAATTTTGGAGGTTCATAATTATTTTTATTCATTAAGGAATAATGTAATATTTTTTGAGAAACTTTTTCTTTTGTTGGTTCTGTTAAATTTATTTTTTCTTGAAACGAATCATTTATCAAATTTTTTTCATCTAATTCTTTTTCTAAATGAATATTAAATTGTTTTATTACTGATTTTAATCTTTCTATTTTTTTATTTAATTTCTTGTTTTCTTCTATTAATTTATTAAATAAATTTTCAAATATTTTTTCTTTATCTTTTGATTCTAAATTAATATCAATCCCTAAGTTAGATATTATTTCTTTATTACTATTTATTAATTTCATTAAGTTATTTTGTTTATCTTCTATATTTTTATTTTTACTTAATAAACTTTTTTCATTTTCAAGTGCCTTTAAAGAATTTTTATATTTTTCATTTAAATCTTTTAAATTATTCTCTTTAATTTTATCAAAATTATCTAATTTACTATTAAATTCTTCTAAATCACTTTTCATTTCTAAATATTTTTCTTTTATGTTTTTTATTTCTTCTTCTAGAAATTGATTTTGTTTTTTTAAATAATAATTTTCATATTGTAAATTTGAATTATCTAATTGATATTTAGAAATTAAATCATAGAAACTTTTTTCTTTATTATTTTTGAAATCTTTTTGATTATTATCATTAAATATTATCTCACTGTCAACTTCAGAAATTTTTGATTTATATTTTACAATGTTTTTATCTAAATCATCAATAATATTTTTAAATTTATTTTCTTCATGAGACATTTTAAATTATATACTGAAAAAAAATAGAAAAAAAGTAAAAAAAATAATTTGAAAAATATTATAATATCAAATAAAAATGATGAATAAAGAATTTAATATCGAATCTCAAATAAAAACAATGTTAAAAGAAGTAATGGATGATGACTTAAAAGATGAAGAACAATATGATAACATTAAATTTAGTGATGAAGAAACTGAAGATAATAATTCTTCAAATATAAATTGTAATCAAAAAGTATTTAATAATAATAATTTTATTATGAGTTCATTTAATAATTGTAAAGATTTAAATAGTAGTAATGATAATAAAAATATTTTTAATAGAAAATTTCTAAAAAAAAGTTTAACTGTAAATAATCAAAATAATAAGATTCAAAATGAAAATAAAAATTTATATCAAACCCAAATTTTACATAAGCCTTTTAATTTTAATGGAATTTTATTTCAAAATAATTCTCAATTTATGTTTTCTAATTATATTAATTCTTCTTCAATTGATAATAATTCAAATAATTTATCTTTTACAAGTAATGATATTTTTAGTAATAGCAATGATTTAAGAAAAAAAAATAGGAAAAAAACTTATGAAATTAAATCAGATAAATTTATAAATCAAAATAAAGAAAAAAAATTTGGCTCAGTCACATTTCCAAAAGACATTAATTTTAAAGTAGAAATGTTATTATTTGAAATTAAAAAACTAATAATAAAAGCAAATAAAATAGATTATTTAATATATAGTAAATTACAAGGAAATTTTGTAAATATAATAAAGAGTCAAAAAGGAAGTAGAATATTTCAAAATTATTTAAAAAATACTCATAGTGATATTCTTCATCAAATTTTAATGGAAATTCTTCCTAATATAAAAGAATTAATCACAGATCCTTATGCAAATTATTTTTGTAGAAAACTTTTTACTTTTTTAAATCAAAAAGATAGAAATGAATATTTAAATTCAATTAAAGATTCTTTAATTGAATTAAGTTGTAATAATATTGGAACATATCCTATTCAAGGGATTATTGAATTTATTGGAAGTAAAACAGAAAAAAATATAATTATCAATTCAATTAAAAATTATGTTAATATATTAGCTTATGATCCTTATGGTTGTCATGTTCTAGAAAAAATTATTTCTTTTTTTGAAGAAGATTTAATTTCTTTTATTTATACTTTTATTTTAAATAATTTTTTAGATTTATCTTATAATTCAAATGGTATTTGTATTGTTAAAAAAATGATTACTTTAGTACATAAACATAAATTCCATGAAGAGATTAAAAAAATAATAGAAGAAAATTCTATGAATTTAATTAAACATTCATATGGAAATTATGTTTTTCAAATTTTAATTAATCATTGGGATGAAGATGAAGTTATTCAATTATTATATTTATTTAAAGATAAACTATCTTTACTTTCTATGGAAAAATATGCTTCTAATGTAATGGAAAGATGGATTGAGAAAAGTGAAAAAATTTTAAATTATTATATAAATGAAATTATTCAAAGTGGAAAAATTGGAGAAATAATGAAAAATAATTATGGTAATTATGTTATTCAAAAGGCTTTGAAGGTTTCAACAGGTGAAAATGAGAAAAGATTAGTTAATGAAGTTATTAATAATTTATATAAATTAAATGATAAGAAATTAATTGAAAAATGGAAGATTATTATTTTTCCTCATTTTGAAAAATTTGGGAAGATATGAATTATTGATTTATCATAATGAAAATTATAAATATATTATTTTGTAAATTGAACAATGATGGTAAATGGTTTGTTAATAAAAAGATTATTAAATTAAATAGATAAAAATATAAATTGGAAAAATATAAAAATAAAATAAATATTATGATTTTCTGATCATGATTTATAAGAATATTTATTAAACAAACATTTATATTTTTTTCATCTTTTTACTTTTCATTATTTTTTCCACCATAAAAAAATAAAATATATTTTATTCAAAAATGAGAGAAGTAAAAATAAATGATTTTATAATTTTGTATTAAAGAAATAATAATAATTAAAAGGAAATTTAACAATATAATAAATTTTTTTCCAAAAAAATTTAGCTCAAAAAACTATAAATCTCAATAAAAAATTCTAAAAAAAAAGAAACACAAAAAATCTTAAAAATCCCACCTAATAAAATAGATAAGATAAAAATAAAAATCTTTTTAAAAAATTCATTTAAAAATAAAAAACCATTTAAATATTCCAAAAATTTCTATTTCACAAAAACCTTTCTCAACCTTTTTTTTTGTTTTAAAAAATAGGACAACACTTTGTTCTTCTTTTATTCCTTTTAATATTTAGTTCTTCATCATTAGGATCAATCAACTGAATTTTTTCTTTTTTTTTTCCATCCTCTAAATCTTTCTTTTCATTATTGTCCTTAACATCATTATCATCATTTTTCTCATTTTCATTATTTTCAATATTTTCAATATTTTCATTTTTTTCAATATTTTCAATATTTTCATTAATGTTTCCTTTTCCAAAAAGTTTAAATTCTTTTTCCTGAATCCACTTTTCTCTTTGAATATAACCATTAAACATTTCTTCAATAGGATCATTCCCATCTGCAATTTCTTCAATATAAAAATCTTCTTTTTTCATTTTATCAAAATGTTTTTCTCCATTTCCCAAAACTTTATCTGGAGTAAAATCATAAGGAGTTCCCATATGATTACTTTCATTTTCATCGAATCCTGATTTAATGAAATGTTCTTTTAAATGAGGATAAAAAGAATTATAAGGTGCAAAAAAAATATTAAAAGAACTTTCAACTGCAGGATCAGTTGGACAATGAGTAAAAACTTTTATATTTTCACAATCACGAAATCTAAGTTGACGTGTTATTGTTGATAAACTACAATTTTTTGATGTTCTCATAAATATTGATCCACTACAAGGTCCTGTTATTATTTTACAATTTATACAATCGTCTATAAACATTCCTGTAGTATAATCTAATATATATATTGTACAATTTGTGTTTCTTCTAATTTTAAAATCACATCCTGATATGTCTCCATTGTGCTTATATATTGTCTCGTTTTCTTTCTTCTCTATTATGTATTTTGTACGGTCACGACGAGGTGCTTGTGTTATTGTCCCTGTCTTTTGAGATGATATGTTATCGCTTGTTATCATTTTTTTTTATTTTTAATTTTTTTTGAAATCGTTTATTTTTTTTTTTTTGGTTATTTCAGATTTTTTTTTGTAAATTTAAAATTATTTTAAATTTTTGATAAATAAATAATAAATAAATAATAAATAAAATAATAAATAATATTCTTTTTAAATATCATCTTTCCTTAACTAATATAATCTATTCTCTTTAAAAACCCAAAAAAAGAGAAATTTTATTTAAAACATTCATCAATTTCATTTTGTAAATTTCCTTCCTTAACTTCAATAATAGGAAGATGTCTATTTCTCGTTTCATCATTTTGATATTTTCTTGCAAAAGCAACTCCGAATTTTTTTCCTGTATTATTTTCATTTTTCCCAACCCAAATAAATATAATATCTCCTCTATCAATAAGAAAACTTCCTTCACTTGTTAAATTCTCTTTTTTATATTCAACATCTTTTAATACTAATTGATTATCAATTTCAACTAATTCTTTCATTTTTTTAACACATCCTTTTTCCATATCTTTAGGAAGTCCCAAACTCAATTTCATTCTTGGATTTCTGCTTCTTAAATTTCCTTTTACATTTTTTTTAACAATTCTTTCATCTTTAAATAAATTATCAATTTCATCTTCTTTTTCACCTTCTTCAACTTCTTCAATAGTAGGTTTTCCATTTCTATCACTTTTAATTTTTTGGCAAACACTTGAAGCATGGAATTTTTCAAAAGGATTTGATTTCTTTCCTCTCCAATTAACAATTCTTAATCCCATATCAAAAATAAAAACATCTTCATCATTCAATGAACTTTTATCAAAGGGAATTTCAGTACATTGAATACAATTTCCAACTCCACAGACATGAATTAATTTAGGGTGATATTTTTCAATAGGAACTTTTTTAAATCCGGATTCAATTCCTCCTAATAAAATATTTAGATTTTTAAAATATGACATGAACACGAAAGATTCATAACCTTGTTCTTCATAAATTAAAGTAATTTCCCTGTTGAAATAATCATCCAATTCTACAATCTTATATGCTGCAGTTCCACTTTCATCACATGAGGAGTCTTGACCTACCCATTCATGAGCAGTGTAGACAAGGGAATCATTCTTTTTTTCAATAGAAAGGATTATGTATGTATCACCTTGGTAAAATGTACCATAGGATTCAGAAGGCCATGGAATTAATGCAAATTTTTCTATTCTCCATATGTAAAGACCAGGCTCCTTTTTTATTTTTTTCCATTCTGGCTCTGCTTCTGCACGTTGCATACGTAAGGCTTTCTCGTATATACTACCTAAGTTTGCCAGGTTGGATTCTTCAAAGGATATTGGGTTTTCCATTTTTTTTATTAATTTTTTTTAATTTTTTTATTTTTTATTCAGGTTTGAGAATTTTCTGTTATTATATTTATTTGTTATTATTATTTTTTTGTTTAATGTAGAGGAGTTAAAAATGTATCTTTTATAATTAAATGATTAGATTGTTTCTTTTTTCAACTATAATCAAATAGATTTCTAATATAAAAAAATGAATTTTTAAAAAAATATTTAAATTAAACTAAGTCTAATTTATTGGATAAAAATATATATAAATTTTCCTTAATATTTTAATTCGATAAAATATTGTTTATGAATTTTTTTAATGCTTTTCATTTATTATTTATTTTTATAAAATATTATTATTTTTTGAACACTAAATTAATGATTAAAAAACATTTGTAAATGAATGGAAAAACAGTATTAAAAAAAATATCAGAAATTAGTCCTGATAAAATAAGACAATTTATTTCAAAAAAATTTAAAAAAAGGAATATGATAGAATCTAAACTTGAAGAAAAATCAATAGAAATAGATTCAGTTAGAAAAGTTTTTATTTTAGAAAATTATGACATAGGTGTATTTAAAGACAATTCTTTTGAAATATATGATAAAAAAAATATAAACAAAATAAAATTAAAATTCCAAGATAATAATATAACAAATTGGTTTTATATCAATCACAATATAATTTTAACTTTTTCACATTTCACAGGAAAATCATTCTTATATAAATTATGTGATAATAATACTTCATGTGAAATTTATGAACAATTTTTTAGAGAAAATAATTCAATATGGAATTTATTTATTAATTATTTACCAAAAAGTGAAAATTGTATTATTATAAATGAAAATATAATAAAAATATGGCAAAAAATAAAAGGAGTTGTTTCATTTCAATTAAATTTAATTATTGAAAAACCAAATAATTCAAGTTTTAATTTTTTAGAATTTGATAATGATGAAAAAATCTCTTCTATTCATGAATATAATATTTTTAATATTATTGTATCAAAACCTTATTCTTTTGCTTTTTTTAATTTAATTGATCAAAAGTGGTCAAATAGAAAAAATTTCAGTGATTATGGTCGTTTTGATTTTTTTAACATTAGTAATAAAATATTAGGTATTGTAAGAAATACTAATATTTATATATTAAATATGGAAACTCAAATTTTTGTTAAAAAATGCAATTTTGAACAAAAAATTTTAGCTATTACTGTTTTTAATAATAATCAATTATTATTATCTGTTTTAAATTCTTTTAATTCAAGTTCAAATTTAATTCAATATAAATTCGATGAACATAGTTTTATAGAAATTTCAAAAAAAAATTTGCACATCATGATTATATTAAACAAATTATTCAATATAATTATAATTATATTATCACTGTAGGAGATATAATTAAATTTTGGAAATAAAATTCATTATTATTAATATAAATCATAATTCATTTATTATTTAATTAAAAAATTAATTTGATAACCTAAGAAAAATAATATCATTTTATTATAAAATTATAAGAAAATACATAAATAAAAAATGAAATGTAGAGAAATTTTTGATAAAATGAATGAAGAAAATAAATCACATCAAGAGAAATTAAGTCAAAAAATAAAAGAAAGTAATAATAATTTAAAGGATATTCTCAAAAAAATAAAAGTTCAAATGGAAAAAATTTCTAATTTTTCAGATTTAGATGATTATGAAGATGGAAGATCTTATACAGAAACAACTTATTCAGATGTTAATGCAAATCATATTGATTTACAAACTATTCATGTTAATGAATTAAATATTTTATCTCAAGAAAAAAAAAATGAAAAAATCATTGAAGAATTAAGTAATGATAAAATTACTGAAGAATCTGTTAAAGAAGATTTAATTAGTTATGAAAAAGATGAAGAAAGTATTTATCATCAGAATAAAAATTTGAAAAAAATTATTTTGAATGTTCTTAATGCAGATATGAAACATTATTTAAATTCTAAAATTAAAAATAAAGGAAAATTAAATCAAAAAAATGTTAATAAATATTCTCAAGAAAATAGTTTTAAAAATATTGAAAATAATTTAGATAAATCTAATGAAAAAGAAATAAAGAAATATGATAATAAAAAATATAATGATTCAGAAAATAATAATATGAATAGTTTTGATATTAAAGATAATAATAAAAATATGAATGATAAATTAATTGAAAAGAAAAATGAAAATTATGAAATAAATACAATTAAAAATGAAGTTAATATAAATTATAATGATTTAAAAAACAAAACAGAAAAAAATAAAAATTTAAAAATTAAACATTTTGATGTTGAAGTAAAACCAGAAAATAAAAAACAAACAAATTTTGATGATATTGATGTTAACCATAAAGAAAATAAATTAATAAAAAAAGAAGAAATAATTTTGGATATAAAGAATTTAAATTTTGAACTTAAATCTGAAAAGAAAAACAATTTAAAAGTTGAAAATTTAAAAAATGATAAAAAAAATTATGCAATAAATAATTTTAATATTGAATTAAATAATTTAAATCCAAAAAATCAAAAAAAAGAAAAAAGTATTCAAAACCAAAATTTCGAAATAAAGAGTAATGATATGCCTTTAAAAATAGAAAAAAATATTAATTTAAAAAAACAATATATAAACAATATAGAAAAACCATTAAATAAAAATAACAATAAAAAAGATGAAGATAATAAAAGAAAAGATTTTTATCAAATGGAAATTTCACATAATGAACCAATTAATTTAAACTCAAAAGAAAATAAAAGTGTAAATGATTATTGTATATCATTTCAAAGTGATATTAATATAACTAATTGTTCTTCTTCAAGTAATAGAAATAAAAAAAAGCAAAATGATTTTAAAATATCATTAAATGATAAATTTGATTTATCTCCTAAAAATATTGAAAAAAATTGTGTAAAAGAAGAATATATTTCTTTTCAACCTTATAATAGTAAAAATAATTTAAATGATTTTGAAATTGATTCTTTTTCAATTTCTTCTGTCTTTAAAAAACCAGAAAATATTATTAATATTAATGAAGGTTTTTCTATAAAAGGACATGGAAAAAGAATAGAAAATGTTATTAATTTATTATATTTTCCTGAAATAAAAGAAAAAGATAATTTATTGATTGAAAAGAAAGAAATTGAAATTCAAAATAAAAAAGAAGCAAATCAAAATAAGAATGATTATATAATAAACACAAATAATATAAATTTCATTTGTAATTCTAAAGAGAAAAAAAATAATAACAATAATTTAATAATTTTAAATAATAAAAATAATAATAAAAGAAATAATATAAAAAAAATTAATTACGAAGATTTTGAAAAAAATAATGAAAAAGATATAATAAATAATAAAATAATAACAGATATTAATATTAATTTAAAGTCAGTAAA
>JAEEGK010010673.1_pt1 | contig 21150 bp, 13 predicted proteins | sample 8958771 | NCBI WGS metagenome assembly JAEEGK01 (sample SAMN16246547, study PRJNA631951) | gut metagenome | biome: gut microbiome; feature: rumen; material: SC-attached | host: Bos | place: Iran: Karaj | collected 2018-10 | reverse complement strand
GAATCAATAAAGCAAAATATTTTAGATTTAGAAATAAATAAAAAAAAAGAAGAAAAGAAAGAAGAAGATAGAATTTCTATTTATGATCAAATGACAAATAAAGTAAATAATATATCTTATTACAATGAATTAAATAAATATCAGTTAGAATCATTAATAAAAAAGAGTGAACAGAAAAAACCAAATCATAATGAAGATTTAAAAAAATATAAAGATAATATAAGAAATGAAACTGCAAAAAGAAGTATGTCATTAGAAAAAAATAAATTTAATTCAATTCAAACAGAAAATAGTTTACTTCATAATAATCAAAAAAAAAAAAATGATAAAGAACAAAATTTAAATGATATTCATATTAATAGAAAATCTGTAAAGCCAAATATTCAAGAAAAAAATTCAAGTAATTATTATGATAACTATTTTAATTCAATGTACAATTTTAATCAAAAAAATAAAAATAATCCTGAGTTAAAATCTAAAAATAAAACCTTTAATTTAAATTCTTTTAATAAAGTTACAAAATCTTAAAATCAATGAAATTAGGGTAAATAAATCAATAAATTAATTATCCAAAAAAAGTAATTGGAATTAAATAAATATTTTTTAGTATATAGATTAATTGTTATATAATTTGTTTTACTTTTTTAAATTAATAAATATTTAATTGAATTAAATAAATTAAAAATCTAAGAATAAGTATAAATCAAAGAAAAATATGATAAGAATACTTTGTGGTAAATTTTAGTTTTATTATTTTTTGAATTTTTTATCTGAATTTATTTAATTTTCCAAATTTAAAAAAATTTGATTATTAATATTAAAAGTTTAATTTTACTTTTTTAAATATTCATTAGAAATCATATTAAATTAAGATTTATTTATTTTATATTATTTATTTTTTTAAAATTAATAAAAAAAATCAAAAACGTAAAAACTAAATTTTATTTGTTATATTAAAGCCATTAATAATAGTAAAAATAATTCAAAAAGTCTATTTAAAAATATAATATTTTTAATTATATAATTATTTTAGTAAAAAAACTTATTCCAAAAAAAATTTCTTTATTTCTTATCAGTAAAATTGGTATCCTCAGACTTAAAATCATCAAATTTAATAGTATTCATTAAATCATTTAAATTTTCAAAATTTTGAGGATGTCCAATATCATTATTATTATTAAAAAGACTAAAATCATCACTTTCATTTATAATCTCATTTTTTTTTTTAATAATATCTTCATCTACTTCATCAGCACTTCCTTCATTTAAATGTTTTGAAAAAAAATTTCCTACTTTTTCGATAATATCATTAGGTCTTCTTCCATTATGTCCTCCATGACAACTATTTAAGCTTTTTTCTCCTCCATATTTTTCACTTAATTCAATAGAATGTTGAAAATTAATTAATTCATCATCATAAGAATGAATAAACAATCCAGGAATATGAGTTTTCTCAGCACACTCAATAGGTTTTAATTTATAAATATCTAAACCATTTTTCTTTTTAACAGTTCCTCTAATAATACTCATAGCAGCATCAATTAAGAATCCAGGTAAATGACTTACTTGCTTAATACATAATTCTTTAGCTAACTTAGAAAAATCAGCAAAAGGAGAATCCATAACAATAGCTTTAATTCTCTTATCCTTATATGCATATAATAAGGTAGTAGCAGCACCCATTGATCTTCCCCATAAACCTATTTTCCCCACACCTGGAATTCTTTCTAAGAAATCAATCACTGTTTTCACATCGTCTTTCTCGTGGTAACCTAGTGATATGTATTCTCCTTCTGATATGCCACTACCTGCAAAGTCAAAGATAAAGAGGTTTATGTCTCTTTTTATTAATGTGTTTGCCATACGAAGGCCCTCCAGACGTGAGGATGAATTACCATGTAGGTAAATCACTACTGGCATCTCCTCTTTCGGACGAGATTCTGCATCTGGTTGGATAAAGGAACATTTTAATGTGTGACCTTCTGAAGAGATTATTGAATAGTCTGTACGAATGTAACTTTTTCGATGGTAGACAAAGTGAGTCTCTCCTAATTCTTCCTCTGAATATTGGTCACGAGGAGGACGGATTATAAATTTCCATAGGGTATCATAACTTATTTTTATTTTTTCATCAGATTCCATTTTTTTTTATTGTTTTGTTTTTTTGTTTTTTATTTTTATTTTCATTTAAAATAGGTTTAATTATTTTATATTTTGTTTAATTTAGTTTTTTAAGGTTTTTGATATTTTTTATTCTTTTTTTTTGAATTAAATAAAATATATTCTTTTATTTATAAGATTTAAAAAACAAAAATTAAAATTTTAAAAATTCCAAAATAAAAAAAAATGAGTAATCGTGGAAAAAACAAAAGTAAAAATACTTATATTAACCAAAATAAAAATTTGATAAAAAATAGAAAAAAGTAAAAAAAACAAGAATCAAAAGTTGAAAGAAGCAGAAGCATTAGATGATGAGATAGATAAATTACTGAGTCCGAATCTTCCATTATCAAAAGAAGAAGAGAAAAAAAGTATAGAAAATTCAAAGAATAATTTAATACCTCCTCCAGAGATAGATAAATTAATATATTTTAATCAAAAAAAGATGAATGACCCAAAATTTACTGATAGTGACAATTCAGAAGATGAAGGATTATCAGATTATAAAGTGAATGGATATCATCCAGTTCATGTAGGAGAAATATTATTAGAAAGATATATAATAATGCAAAAATTAGGTTGGGGTCATTTTTCTACTGCATGGTTAGCTTTAGATATTAAATATGGTACTTATGTTGCTATTAAAATACAAAAAAGTGCACAACAATATATTGATGCTGCTTATGATGAAGTTGAAATATTACAAGAATTAGAAAAACATAATTTTGATAAAGAATGGTTGGATTCACTTAAAATTTATTGGAAGGATGAACCTGAAAAAATTAATGATATTGATAAAATGGAACATAGTCAAATTGTTCAATTATTAAATTCTTTTATTTATCATGGACAAAATGGAAGACATTTTTGTATGGTTTTTGAAATTATGGGAGTAACTTTATTAGAATTAATTAAAAGATATAATTATAAAGGTATTCCACTTCCTTATATTAGAATTATTACTAAACAAATTTTAATTGGATTAGATTTTTTACATAGAATGTGTAATATTATTCATACTGATTTAAAACCTGAAAATATTTTAGTTTGTTTAACTAAAGATGAATTAAAAGGAATTGAAGAAAGTGGAACTTTTCAAATTCAGAAAACAAAAAAAAAAAGAGGAAAAAATAATAATAATAATAATACTAATAATAATGATAATGATAATGATAGAGAAAGAAATCAAAATAAAAATAAATTAACAGGGAAACAATTACGTAAAAAAAATGCAAAATTTAAAAAAAAACAATTAAAAAAATTAGAAAATTTAGGTTTAAGTCAAATAGAAATAGATAAAAAAATAAAGGAAATAATGGATAAAAGGAAGAATGAAATAAATAAGGAAAATGAAGAAGAAGATTTGGATGTGAATGATTATGATATAAATGATTTATTAGAACGTCCTCGAATAGCATCAGTTCCAAGACAAAAATTAAATTATTTTACTTCAACTAATGAAGAATTAGATCTTGATTTAGATTCTGATTCAGAATCAAATAATAATACAAATACAACAAATATATTAAATCAACCAACATTTAATTTTAATATAATTGAATATTCAAAGACTCTTCAAAATTATATAAAAGAAAAGAATAGAATATTACATGATGTAGAATATAGAAAGAATATAATGTTAAGAAATAATTTATTAAAAAATGCAAAAACAGAAAATGAAAAAATATCAGTAATGAAAACAATAGCAGAAGAAATGAATAGAAGAGGACCAGAAATAGAAAGTACAATAAATACGAAAATATGTGATATGGGAAATGCATGTTGGTTTACACATCATTTTTCAACAGAAATACAAACAAGACAATATAGAAGTCCAGAAGTAATATTAGGAATAAATTATAATGAAACTGCAGATTTATGGTCTTTAGCTTGTATTGTTTTTGAATTAGCAACAGGAGACTTTTTATTTGAACCTAGAAAAGGAGAAACTTTCACTAAAAATGATGATCATTTAGCTCAATTTATTGAATTATTAGGAAAAATGCCAAAAAAATTCGCATTAAGTGGTTTAAATTCTAAAAAATATTTTAATAAAAATGGACATTTAAGAAGAATTAAAGGATTACAATTTTTTCCTTTAAAAAATGTTCTTATTAAAAAATATCATTTTAAAGAATTTGAAGCTGAAGCTTTAAGTAATTTTATGTTACCTATGTTAGAATATTATCCTGAAAAAAGAGCAAGTGCAAAAAAAATGTTAAGTCATCCTTGGTTAAATATGCCTGCTAATTTTAATTATAAAATGAGTGAAATTGAAATTGAGAAAATGAATATGATTGAAAATACTAAAAAAAATAATCTTTATAATAATAATATTAATGATATTGATGATGATGATATTGAAAAAGATAGACAAGTTATTTCCTCTGATGAAGAAATTTATGAAGGAGACAATGAAGATAATGATAAAGGAAATGTATTTTCTGGAGATGAAGAAAGTGAAGAAAGTGGAGATGAAAATCCTGATAAAATTCATATTCAAAATTTTAATAATTCTTTCGCACAATATGGACAATTTGTTGATTTAACTTCTTTAGACAGAGCTAATCCACAATTTAATGATATTGTTAAGAAAAATTAAAATTTGGATTTTTTCGTTTTGTTTTATTATTTTTATTTTTAATTTTTTTAATATTTTTTTATTAGCTTTTTATGGGTTTACAAATATTTTTTCAAAGAATTAACACAAAAATATTATTTTATTATAAAATATGGAATTTTATTTTTTTTGTTTTATGATTTGATTTTTTTATTTTTTAATTTTTTTAAGTTATATGTTTAAATAATAATTAAAATAAAATGGATATTGATGATGAAGAAGAAGTATAATTAAATAAATAATATCATTATAGATTCCAGGATTAAGTCAAGAAAATTTAGATGAAATTCAACAATGTGTTGATGAATTTTTAACAAATAGAATATTTGATGAAAATAAAGCAGATCAATTAATAAATGATATATTAGAAAAAGTTATGGAAATTTTATATAGATTTAAAAAACCTTTTAAATACATAACTGATTTAATGATTAGTCATCGTGTTGGTGCTTTTATGACAAATTCTACAAGTGCTTATTATGATAAATCTTTAGATAATATATATTATATTTATTATCCTAAAGAAAAAAATGCAGGAGGAAAAGATAAACCTTTAGTTTTTGCTTTACTTACTATATATTTAGTTTCTTATATGAGGAATTAAAAAATTTTTTTTTTAAAATAAAAAAAAGGATTTATATTAAAAAGTTTGTTTTACTTATATATTTAATTTTATATTATATATATTTTTCAATATTATCTTTTTTTCTTACTATATTTATAAATGATTATTTTTTGGAAATTTCATTTTGATATTTTTGAAATAAATTTTTTGTTTTTTCATATATTTTATTTAATTCTTTCATATTAAATTTTTGTTTATTTTCTTCAATTAATTCATTATCAAATAATTTTATATTTGAATTATTTCTTGAAAAATTATTAAACATTTCATCGCTTTGTTTTTCATATGACATTGTTAAAATCAAATTTGTTAATTTTTCTCTATTTATGTCATTAGTAAAGTTAGAAAAATTATAATTTGAATCAAAAGAATTAACATTATTCTTTAAATTTTTAATAGTTTCTTTTAATTTTTGATTTTCTTCTCTTAATTTTTTATTTTCTTTAATTAATTCAATTTTATCATAATTATTCATTTGAGGTGATAAAAACCTTTTTTTTGGTAATTGTTGACTAGATTTAATTATTTTATTGGAAATATTAGATATATTTGTTAAATTTTTTTGGATTTTAATTTTAGCGCTTTTATTTAATTTACTTTTATTATTTTGACGATTTGTTAATAAATGATCAATTAAATAATCAGGAATTACAATTTTTGAAGAATATATATTTTTCCCTTTTAAATTTTTATTATTTAAAGGTAATTCAAATTCAATATTCATTTTTTTTAATATATTTTTTATATATTTATAATTTCAAGTAAATCTAAAATAATTTATTTTCAAAATACATATTTAGAATTAATTTTAAAATTAATTTTATTCTAATAATAATTCCTTTCATTAATATAAGGTTCAAAAATAAAATAATTATTTAATAATTTTAAAGTAGGTTTGATAATAAAAATGGATTTAGACTTATATTTTTTCAATATAAACTATTTTTCTTACTATCTGTCATTTAGTGTTTTATCTATATTAGTTTCTTTTTTGATATATCTTTTGTCATTGTTTCAGTTATGAATATAGGAGTTTTACTTAAAATTAGCAAGTATATTACTTTAATTTGAATTTATTTTATTATTTTAATTTCTCTATACTTTTTTTTGTTCTATGTGATTTCTCTACTTTTTTATTGTCCTTAATATATTTTTTTTTGATGATTCTATATAATTAGATCTTTTTATTTTAAAAGATAAAGTATTTTTATTCATTTGTTTCATAAAAAAAATATTACAAAATAAATAAAAGTGATTTTAAATATCTTTTTAAAATGTACTTAAATATTAAATAAAATTTAATTAAATATCTAAAACAAATAACAAAAAGTTTTACTTTCTTTTCATTGATAATCTAAATGTTTTAATTTCTTCATCTTCTTCAAATGTATTACCAAATTTTTTTTTTCCTTGATAATTATTTCTAATATAATCAGAAAAATAATTTGGTTGATTTATTTTTATTATTTTATTTTGATATTTTATATCAGATAAAGGACTTGCTAAATTTATAGTATATTCATTTTTTCTTTTACTAAAATTAGAAACGGGTCTATTTGAAGTTGAAATATATTGATTTTTAAAAGCATTTGAAAGAAATCGAATTTCTTTGTTTAAACTTTTATAATATCTTTTATAAGAATTTTCTCTTGTTTTTAATAAAGGAATTTGACTTGAAATTTGACATAAATTATTATTATAAGTATATGAAGGTTTATATTTTGAAATAAAATAGTTATTATTATCAATTGTTGAAAATTTTTTATTTTTACTTGGTGTATTTAATAATAATTTATTTTTACTTTTTGAAACTAAGTTTAAGAAATAATCATCTGTTTTATCATTAAAATAATTATTTTTTATTCTATATGTTTGATATTGATTTTCTAAGTCTTCTCCGAATTCATCAAAATAAAGCTATTTTTTTAAATTAATAATTTACTCTTTTTAATTTATATCTAAAAGCCATATTTTCAATTTTTAAAAATTTATTAAAAAAATCTAATTAATTATTACTTTTTTCAAATTTATATTCCTTTAATATTATAAATTCTTTTTTTCAATAAATAAATTAAATTTTTGTTTGATATTGTTATAAGTTAAAATTTATTTTGAAAATCACTACTTATTATAAAATGATTAATGAAATTAAAATATTTTTTAAATTATTTATTGTCTTATTATGATATCCTAAATAACAATGAGTATTCCATTTTATAAGGTTGAAAAAATTCCATTGATAATTTTGATGAAAAGGAATTGATGCTTTATATAAGGTTTAAAATAAAAATTTTCAATTGTTTTGTGACTTTAGATAAATTAAATTTACCATAATAAATATTTTATTAAATTAAAAAATTAATTTTAATGTGAACTTAAATTTTTAAAAATTTAATTATTGTTTTAATGAGTTATGCATGTTGTAATAATAATATAGATAAAGATGAATTATCTAAAATAAATAATATTGATAATTTATTTAAATTATTTATGAATATTCAAGAAAAAAAAAGAAAATAAAAAAAACAATTAGTTTTGACCAATTTCAATATTATATAAATGAATTAAATTGAAAATTCATTTAGAAAATATAAAAATGTTTATAAAAACAATGAAGATATTCCAAGGTATAGAGCCTATTGATTATAAAACTAAATCTTTTAATCTTAGAGAAGCAAAATATTATTTATATAATATTTTAAAAAACTCAAGAGAAAAAAATATTAAAAAATAAATAGAATAAGATGAACAAATAATTGAAATTATTTTTGTTAATAAAAACTCAAGAAAAATTAAGCTATAATAAAAGAAGAAGAAGAAAATATATTTGAAAATGAAGAATAGTGTTTAATAATTAAAAAATCATTAAAGAATACTTTAATTTATTATAATTTTGAATTTAATTCATATATTTAAAAATAAAATAGAAAAAAATTTTGATTTTATATTTAACAAATTTTAATTTAGAATTAAGATAATAAAATTTATTAAATAAACCAAAAAAACTTACAAATATAAAAAGTAAAAGTATACTTATAATGATTTATTTCATACTTGGACCAAAAGCATTAATCAAAGCAATATTCCCTTGTAAATTTGAAAAACAAATTTCATATGATTTATTGACATTAAAAGGATATTTATTTTTATAATTATTCATTAGATTAATAATATCAAGAATATAAATTGGATTAACAACATTTAAAAAAATAAAACCTAAAATTTTATTTTTTTCATTACAAGGAATATATATATAATCAATATAATTATGAATATATATCATATTTAATATAGATTCTTTGGTTAAACTTTGAGGAATATTTTTTAATAAAATTGATGTTCTATTTTCAACTTTTGATATTATTTTATCAGGAATTATTTCCATTCCTTTTTTACCTTGTTTTTTAGTTTTATTATTATAATTATTATCAACTTCAAAAGTTTTTATGAATCGGGATTCTTTTGGTTGAGAAAAATAAGGAAAAATAAATATAAGGTCTTTATTTAAGAAAAATTTTTCATTTTTATCTTCGAATTTTTTATAGCCGTTCTTCATATTTAAAACAATTTTTTTTCCAAATATTAATTTATAAAAAAGTAATTTAATTTACTTTTAAATTATATTCTTAATATATTAAAATTTTCTATTTAAATACCATTTTATAATTCATTTTCAATTTTTATAATTTTTTTCTTTTTTGAATCTTTATAGGATAATATCAAATATAAAAACATATAAATTAAAATAAATTAATTAATATTACTTTTCTTATATACATCATGATTATATTTTTTAAAATTATTTAATAATTAATTATTTAAGTTTATTTCCATTAATTGTTTTATTTATTATTAATAAATAATTAATGAAATCATTATATAACACATTAAAAGTTCAAGATTATTTTTATATAACATTTCTACATGAATTTAAAGGAGAAACAAAACAACATTCATATCTTTCAGTATTTCTATCATTAATAGTAAATGTTGTAACGATAACAATATTTTTTATAAATTTTTCTAATTTATTAAAAAGAAATGAACCTTCAATTTCATATTCAAAAATCGATTTATTAAAAGGAATAAATATAACAATGAATACTCCAGATTTACTTTTTTCAATATTTCTTAGAGATAAAAATCATTCTCCTTTAAATAATCCTTCTTTAATAACAATAAATGCAACATATGAAATTTTATATAGAAATAGAGATGGAAATATAAATAATCAAGTATATCAATTAGATATTATAAATTGTTCAAATTTTTATAAAGATTATATCAACAATCATATTCAATCACAATATAATGAAAATGATATTAAATTACATTATTGTTTTAATTATTCTAAAAGTAATATAATTATTGGAGGAAGATATTCAGATATTTTTTATGGGAGTTTATCTATTTATATTTCTAAATGTCAAAATAAAAGTAATTCTGATATTATTTGTGAAAGTGAAGAAATAATAAATGAAAAAATAAAAGATTCTTGGTTACAAATATATTATTCTACTAATTCTATTAATTCAGAAAATTTTTCTGACCCAATTCGAACAGATTTATCTTCTTTTTATATTAGATTACATTCTGATTTAAATAAACAAATTTATACTTATTTTGGTTCATTAGATTTTTTAAGTTATGAAAATTTTTTATTTGATAATTATAAAAAGAAATCAGTTATTAAAATGGATCATTCAATAAATGATATTCTATTAAATTCTGAAAATGATAATAATATTTTAGCAACAATTTATGTATGTTCATCAATGACAAAAGAAAAAATAGAAAGAAGATATATTAAAATTCAAGAAGTAGGTTCAAGAGTTTATGGAATTTTTTATGTTCAAAATATTATAGTTTCAATTATATTATATTTCCCTCAATTAAGATTAATGGATATTGAAATTATAAATGTTTTATTTGATTATAAACCAAAATATTTTTCTTATAAAAAAAAAAAAGTTGATGAAATATTTTATAGAAGATATTCTAATTTTAAACAAGCTAGGTTTAATCCAATTCCTTTTAAAAAAAGGAATATTATTAAAACAAAAAAAGATTCTGTAATTGATTTACAAAACCAAAATAAAAAATTGAATATAAAAAGAATAAATACATGTGATTTGATTAAAATATCTTTATGTTACTGTAATTCTAAATATAAAAAATCAAGAGATGAAATGAATTTTTTAATGAAAGAAAAAAGAAAATATACTGATTTAGCTGAGTCATTAAAAATATATTTAGATATGGAAAAAATAAAAGAATTAATTATTGAAAAAGGAATCGGTGATTCTGATTTATTTATTTTTCAAAAAAAATTATTAAGATATGATACTAAAAAAGGTTTACGAGCGTATAAAGGGAAAATGACAACAAATATATTTAAACCTACTAATTCTTTTAAAGAAAATTGTGGTTTAGCTGAAACAATTAATTTTTATCCAAATAATAATAATTTTAAAACAATAAATAATTTAAGTATTAATTTAGAAGAAGGAAATGAAAGTAGTAAACAAGAAATGATAAATGTGAATTAATTTCAGTGTTTGTTTGTGTTTATTAAAAAATAACAAAATATTCTATATTATTATAATTATTTATATAAATAATAAAAGAATAGTTCTATTATATTAAATAAATTATAATAAATATAAAAATTTGAAAAATAGATAAAAATAAAAAATGGAAAGCATTGAAATAAACAATGATTTTCCTTTATATGAAAAAAAATGTGAACTTCTTCAAATGTTTTCAATACCATATATAGGACAATACACAGATGAATATTATAATTTCCTTACACCTTTTTTAATTTTAAAAACAGATAATTTAGAAAAAATACCATATAAAATAAAAAATAGAATAAATAAATTAGGAAATATACCCTTTGAATATTTTCATTTAACTTTAGACACATCTTCACTTTTTACAAAAGAAGAAACTAAATTAAATATAATTCCTCATCCTTATATTTTTTATGATTTTAAAGGAAATATTGAGCAATCACATAATACTTATGTTTATACATGTTTAATTACAGACGAAGATAATTTTAATTTAATAATAAAAGAAAGCCCAAATGATTATCAATATATTAGAATTAATCCTGATTGTGATTTTAATGATGATTCTTTAAAAAGAGAAACAATTATTCATCCAAGTGAAGATGATAATATTCCTTCAATTTCACCTAATAATTTAAATTTTATATTAAATCTAAATTGCCAATTAATTCATTTTTATCTTATTGTTTTAGGAACTTTTAATGATACAATTGTTAGAGGTTGTTGTTGTGAAATTATTATTTTACCAAGTGCTTTAACTGGAAAAATTTTTTTAGGAATGATTAGAAATTTTAATGAGAAAAAATCTGTTGAAGATGTTATTAAAAATGTTTTAATTAGTAAAGAAGTTTATGAAGATTGCTTTAAACAATATTTTTTTATTTTTATTGATAAAATTAGAGAAAATAATAATACTAATGAATTTAAAAATAATATGATTGAACTTTTTGAAAAAATCTTTGAATTTAAAAAAAGTGAAAGTGAAAGTAGTGAAAAGTATAAAACTGATATTCAAAATATGGGTAATTATTATTATAATTATTTTAAATGTTTTATTTGCTTTTTGTTTGAATGTGAACAAAATGAAAAGAATTATAAAAAAATAATTGCACCTTCATTATTTGATAATTATATAATAAATATTATTGAAAAATTTATTAATTTTCATATTAAAATAGTTTCTAAAATTTATCATTCTTATGAAAATTATGTAAATTTATCTGATTCTACACTTAAATATATTGAAAAAGATGTTCAAGAAGAATATGAAAATAATATTTGGCCTGAATTAAAAAAATTTATTTGTTCTCTTTTAGATTTTTCAACAGATGATTTTGATGAAAAAGTCAATTTTTATAAAATTTTAATTGAGGAAAAAAAAGAAAATAAAAATATTGAATTATTTAAAAATCTAAAAAATAAAATAAGAAATAATAATATTATAACTAGAGATGATTTAAGTGAAATTAATGAAGTTTTAATTGATAAATTATTTTTTAATACTTGGGTTTATAAAGGAAAACCTGAAAATGTTCATTATGATTTTGGTGCAGTTTCTTTTTTAAATGAATCAATTGAGCCTAAATATTTTTGTTCTAAAGATGATAGAATTAAATTATGTGAAGAAATGATTCAATTTTTAGAAAAAATTGAAAACTATCCAATGTTAGAAAAAAATAGTGAATAAATTTATTTAAATTTAATTAATATTCTTTTAAATTAAATTTAATTTCATAAAATAAATAATAAATATTATAATAAGTTATTTTTAATATTAATTTTAGTTTAATTGTCGATTAAAATTAATTCTTAAACATAATAAGAGTTTTGTTGCAAATAATAACGAATAATAGTTAAACCGTTTTACTTTTCAAAATAGAAAATTATCATTCATTTTTATTATGAATAATTTTAATTTCAAAGACCTTTCAAAGGATAAAATACAATCATCTGAATTTTTATTTAAATTATAATTTATTAAATCCTCAACAAAAAAATAGTGATATGATACTTTATGATAATGACAAATAAAAATAAGAAATAAAAAATTTCAATTTTGAATTTATTTATACATTTTTGATGGGTTCACAAATTAAAAATAATTCTTTAGGTAATATGAGTTCATTTTTTATTTTATTAATAGTGTTTCATAAATAATATAAAAATATATTTTTAGATGAAAATTTATTTAATTTTTTCATTGAATTAATGTTAACTAATATTAATCACTGTATATTATATATTAAAAAAGAATTTATTTGTAAAAATTCTTTGCCAAATATTATTATATATAAAATTGTTCTAAAGGATTCCTTCTTTATTAATATTTCTTTCAAAATCACAATTCTAACTTTCTTCTTTTCTATAAAAAAACCTAAAAATTAATAAATATTTAGTTTTTTAGTTAAATAATAAGATTTAAATTATCATTAAAATTTTTATCTTTTATTTTTTTAATTTATAAACTAATTTTTAACAAATTTTCTAGAACATTGAAGAAATAAGATTATAATTTTTATAAATACAATTTTATCCATTTGAGAACAATTTGAATAAAATAATTTCTAATTAAGTTTATATTGAAGTTAATTATTCTCATTATAATGAATTTATGTCACATTTTTTTAAGGGTTTAAAAAAGATTTTGTTTTTTAATATATTTAAGATTTTTTTTATTTTTTTAACATCCATTTAATTACGTATAAAATTTCATTAAACACTTTTTTTTGAATGTTTAAAGAACAAGTTTATTTATATTATTAAGTAAATATATTTATTCTTACAACTAGAAAATACAATAATAAAATAAAAATTAATAGAATATACTTTCATAATTGAATAATTACTTTAATATTATTCCTGTATAATTTGTACTTTTTCTTCCTTTGAAATTTTGTATTTCATTGATTAATGAATTTTCTTCATTTTTTAATTTAATAGTACTTGGGACTTGAAGTTTATTTTTAGAACGATTACAAACTATAGAATTATCAATAACTTTATTAAAAGTTAAAAGAATACTTTGACTTATAGGTAAAGTTGAAATATCATTATTTTTTGGTTTTCCTTTATTTAAAAAAGAAATAGTATTTCCAATAAAAGAATTTTTTTTTTTTTTATTTTCTGGAACAAAAATTTTTTTAATTTGTTGTTCTTCAATATTTTTCTCATTTCCTAATAAATCATTTAAACTTTCATCATGAAAATTTAACACTGAATTTCTTTGATTTGTATGGGAAACTGTTTCTAAACTTGAAATTCCTTTTGAATTTCTTTTACACTCATTCATAATTGAAAGAAAAGGATAAACAGGATTATTTGGAAAAAGAAATATTCTTAATTTATTATTTTCATTATTATAATTATTAGGATTTAAAATTTCTTGTTTAATTAAATGTATTATTGAAGATAAAGCTGAAATTCTATTTTCAATTATATCTGATTTAATTTGATTTTTATTCATTTGAATATCTATTAAATTATATCCTTGTAATTCCATTGAGAATCTATCTATCATTTCATTAAAAAAAATATTAAAATTTTCATTTGCATTATTTTCAAATAATAATGCACTAAAACTTGCAATTTGAAAAATAATTGAATATTCATAACCAAAAAAAACTTTTCTAACAAAAGATAATATATTTATTTTTTCTTGTTCTGTTAAAAAATAATTATTTTGTTTTACAAACTTTGCAAAAGGAGCAAATTTAATTAAAATATCTGTTTTTTCAGGATTTATAACATAAAATGTACAATCTTCACAAAAATCAAATAATAACTCAACAAATATAATTAAATTTTCATTTACTGAAAAAATACTCCAATCATTTTTATTAATACTTCTTTTAATTATATACAATAATTTTTCCAAATCATTATTCCAATTTTCATTTAAGCCTTTTAATAATTTAATTATAGTTAAATTTTCTAAATTATATTTTATTTTAATTTCTAAAATCCTTTCTAAACACTTAGTTATTATTCTAGGAACATAACCAAATTTTTCATAATCATTTCCAAATAAAATATCTTCTTGTCTTTTAATATAAACATCAATTTTTTCTTTTTTGCCATAAATAATTCTCGAAGATTCAATAAAATCATTAAATATTAAAATTTGTTTTTTTTCATTATTTTTCATGAGACAAGTATCTCTTTTTTCATTAATAAATTTAATAACATCATTAACATCTTCATTATTAGTATAAAGTAAATAACAAGCAATAATAACTCCAGTTCTATTATTTCCAGAATGACAATGAACATAAACTTTTTGTTTTTTATTATAAACAAATATACTTATAGTTTTAACAATTTCCAAAATATAATTAATAGATAATTCACTATTAATTTCTTTATAATTAAAAAATTTAACTTGAATATCATTTCCACTAAAAGTTGAAGGATTATAAGAATAACCTGAATTATTTAAATTATATGCGTTAGGACCACAATAAGGATGTTCTCCTTCTTTTTCTAAATTTATTATTAAACCTATATTATATTTTTTAAATTGTTCTAATAAATTATATTCTTGAATTAATATATCACTTGGTCTTTGACCTGCTATTACATTTTCAGTAATAAAATTTGAATTTAAACCTTGAATTGCGTTTGGTTTATTTTTATTTGTTAAATAATTTTCATATTTACAATTTTTACCTCCACAAAAAAAACAAATAAATTTATCTTTTAAATTAGAAAATAAAAATTGCGAATTGTCTTTTGTAAAATAATTTTTTGTATTTAATTTTGATGTTCTTGTTTTTCTAATTAATTTACCTTTTGACATTGATGAGGAATATTTTAAATGAGGCATTTGACCTGATATATTTGAAATTTTTATACTTTGTTTATTTGTAAAAGGAAAATTTGATGTGTTAAAATAATCACTACTTTTATTTATTGAAGATGAATTTAAATTTTGATTTATTTGATTTATATTTTGATGATTATGTAATTCATTAAATTGACTTTGTGGAGATACACTAATGTTTATTTGGAATTTAGAATTTGAATTATTTTTACTTACAGAAGTAACTTTTATTTTGTGTGGACAAAATAATTTGAGACAAACTCCCATTAATTAACTTGATATTTCATTATAAATTTAGTTATTTTTAAAAATAATATTTATTTCATTAAATTTAATGAATTATAATTATTACTATTTCTTTCATATCTTAAAAAAAAGATATATAAATAAAAAGAGAAAAAAATATGAACTTAAAAAATTTAAAAATAAGTCTAGAACGAAAAATATAAAGAAAACAATTTAAAATGAAAATATTAAAATTAAAAATGATATTTTAATTCAAAATGAAAGAAATAAATTAAAATAGAATAATAAATAATTGGAAATTTCAGAAAAAAGTAAAAAGATCCCTTTTTATATAGAAAAAATTTAATAATAATTAAAATACTGAATTATAGTATTAAATCAAAATTTAATAATCTTCAAATAGAAATAGTATTTTTAAGTAATAAATAAATAATATTAATTAATATTTTTTAATTTAATTAAACAAAATTTAACAATTTCCAACATTTAAAACAATTATAATATTATTGGGAAAACATTATGTCAATTTCAAATAATTATATTTTTTGAATTATACTATTTTTTATCTTTCATTCTTTAAGAAAAATATTTAACATATATTTATAATTATTAAAATATTGATCTCAAATATAATGAAGAAAAATGAATTTCTATGAAAATAAAATAGTGTTCCAAAGGCATTCATTAAAAAATTGAATTTGTTTTAACTTTTTTGTAAAAATATCTACATTATAAGTATAAATTACCACACTTGTTATAATTATAATAAACATAGCAATATAAATTAAAGTTTTATTCCTAATAACATTTGTTTCAATATTATTAAAATCCCAATTGAAAACAATATAGTAACATATAATAACTTTCCTTAAAACTCTTTCAATTTCAACTTGAGTATTTTGCATATATATATTATTTATTCTCTCTAAATTACTTTTTTCTGTTCTATTTGAATCTGAAATAAAATCTTTATATTGATTTGATAAAACTTGAACAATAATTTCAAAAGCATTTGTTAAACCTTTTGAATTAAAACCATTTCCAATAGATTCACATTCAGATAAAATTGTATCTGTTTCTAAATTTTGTAAATATGATAAATCTAATATTGATTCATCCTTACTATTTTTAATTAAAAAATCAGTATATTCTTTACAAAAGTTTTTTGAATTCATTTTTAAATGAAAATTTTTGGTATATTTTAATTTATTATTAATTTTTCCTAAAGTAATATTATCAACTCCTTCTTTAACATAAGGATAACATAAAGATAATAAATTAAATATATTTTTTTCAGGATAATTATTTAATTTAAAAGCTTCATCACAAGAATAAGATAATTCATTTCCAAAATGAGTGATAGTAACTTCTCTATCATTTAATATTGAAACAAAATAAATTGCAAACATTTCAGAAACAATATTAAATTGTTGAAAAATCTCATTTCTTGTTAGAATCACAGATTTAAACATATTATTATTAATATTTGAAATTAAAATTTCAAGAATTACAATTATTATAAAAATTAATACTATTATATTTAATTCAATAAAAAATCGCAAAAATAAAAAAGGTTTATTTAAAAGTTTATATCCTCCTTGAGTAAATTTAATATCTTTTTCATCATTATCATTTCCTTTTTGCTTTCTTCTTAAATCATTATCAGAATTAAAATTACTATTTTTTTTATTATGATGCTTTTTAACGTTTTCATTTAATAAAGATAAAGAACTTTTTTTTGTTCTATAAGAAGAATTCAATGGATGATTACTTTTAGAAAGAGAAACATCATTATTATTATTGGTTGAATTAGTGTTATCAGTATTATGGGTATTATTTATAGAATTATTTATAGTATTATTATTAGTATTATTAGTATTATTTAACAAATTCATATTTATTAAATTTGAAGATGTTTGTGAAGCTCCTAATGTTTTTGTTATTGAAAGATTATTTTTTTTTATTAAAGTAACATCTATAGATTGTCTACTTATACTATCTATTTTATGAACAAAATTACTTTTTGGTTTTGTTATGAAATCATTTAAATTATTTTCTTTATTAGATGACTTCTTAAATATATTTAAATTTGTTGTATTTGTTGTATTTGTTGAAAAAGAATTATCTTCAATATTACTCTTTTTATTTTCATTATCTATTAAATCATTATTACTTTTTCTAAATAATATTCCTAAATTTTCTTTTGGAATAAAGAAATTATTTGGTTTTAAAGAATAAGGTTTAATTCTAATTATATTAAAATCATATATTAAATCAGATAATATTTGTTTAGATAAAATTATTTCTTGGTTATCTTCAATAATTTCTAAATTGTTTAATATTTGTTTATAATAATTTACTTCTGAAAAATTATCAAAATAATCTAATAAAATACAAGTTTTTCTTATTAAATAATTATTAAAAAATCTTAAAGTTGTATGAGAAATAAAAGTCTTTTTATAAATTTTATTAGTTTTCAATAAAAAAAAAAAAAAAAAAAGAAAAATACAGAGAAAACAAAAATACTGCTTGTGATAATATTATAGATAGAAACAGTGAATTGAGAATCAATTTTATTAAATACGATAATCATGAGAATATTAAGTAATTCATTATAATAAAAAGAAAAAAATTTGGAAAAATCATCAATAATTAATATATAGTTTTTTGCAAAATTATAATAATCACTTTTATCTATGCTACTATTATTAATCATACTATCATTAAAATAATATTCAGAATTATTTAAAATTATTTGAAGAGGCCTATTATAATAAATATTAGTCACAATAATATTCAAATAACTCATAATTGATTCAGTCATTTCAAATATTTTTAAACCATGAATATCAGGAATACAATAATTTTGAGGAATAAGTAAAAATAATTCTTGTTTAATAGTAAAATATAATGGGTTAAAAAATTCCATAAATTGAATTTTAAAACTTAAATAATCTGTGTTTCTTTTTGATAATGTATCAATGTGATAGTCAAATGAATTATTATATGATTCATTTATTATATCTGGTTGAAGATTATTATTTTTTAATAATATCTCTATTGTTTTTATTACAATTTGAATTGAGGAATGTGCTAACATTAATTCATTGTTTGAACCTTGAAAATATTTTTTTATGGACATTATTCTCCTTATTTTTTCATAATAAAGAATAGAATATATTATAATAAAAAAAAAAGAAATAATTCCTGGGAAATATTTAATAAAGAAATATTGTTTAGCTTTATTTTTTTCTTTTTTTTTTTTTATTTTTTTGTTTTTATAAATTACAATTTTTATTATTTTTTTTTTTTTCCTTTTTTTTATTTTAATTATTTTATTTAATTTTTTTAATTTAATTTTTAATAAATAATTTTTAATGATAATTTTTTTTAAAGTATAGTTATTAAAGTATTTTGATTAATATTATTATAGTTCTTAATTTAAACTTAATTAATAATTTTTTATTATTTAATCTGAATAACCAATTTCAACATTAATAATATAATTATTAATACTATAATCTGTTTCATCTCCATGAGAATAATGACTTAAACAAGGTCCCAAAACTAAAATAGGCATTTTTTTACTTTTACATGCTGCTAGTTCTTTTTTAGTATTTTCTTTTAATTCTTTTACATCTTTATATTTAGGTAAAAATGCCTTATAAACAATTCCAATATCCCCTTCAATATCATTACCAAAATCAACATTGAAATTCGGAGGTAGAACTTTTGGCCGTAATAAATATAAGAAATATATACTTAAATATATATCAATAATAGTATAGTTATATAATTCTAAAAGAGTTGTATCATATGGATATATAATTACTTTATGAATAAAAACTAAAATCAAAAATAGACCAATATATATATATAACATCAATTTAAATTTATTAATTAAATTTATTTTATATACTAAAGCTTCTACATATTCCAAAGATAAGGCTCTTGCATAATATAATCTCCTTTCCAAAAATACCACTGTTAATCTTATTTTTTTCAACATTAAAAATATCATCCAAATATAAAAAATAAAATTTTTAATTTCACTAAGATGAAATACCCATATTCCTGAACTTGCAGAATCTATTATTTGATCTAAACACATTGCAATATATATTACTATAAACAGCTTCATTAAAAATTTTAAATCATCTCTTCCTAAATTTTGTATAGATATTTTCCAACCACAACACATTAATAAAATCAAAAACCATAATAATGTTCTATAAATAGCATCTAAAGTAATTAAAGCAGTATCTATATAAACAGAACCTTCATATTCTCTATAAGGATCTTGCCCTTTTATATCTACAGCTTTTATTAATAATGAAATTGATAATAAAAATATAAAAAATGGAATTGAAAACATAAATTTATGAATAGACAATACATAAATATGTCTTGTATTTTTCATTATTATTTTCCAATATGCAAATAAGGCTCCACTTAATAATAATAATAATATTGCAACTATTAATAAATATGTTTCTGGATAATTTGCTATTGCTCTTTTAATTTCAAAAATAAAATATACTTGTTTATTCATATTTCTAATATCACAAGAATACAAAAAATCAGTATAATTATCATCTACTATATATATTGGTATATTTTTATTTTTATTTTCTTTAGGCATTTCATAATTTAATCTTTTTGGAATTAATATACCATTAATAGTTAATTCATTTTTTTTATAATCTTCTCTTAACAATAGTTGATTTGCAACCTCTGATGAATTTACTAGAAATAACCAGTATTTATTAATATAATTACTATATAATTCAAAAATGACTTTATCAGAATCAGTGTTATTCATAAAAGCTATACGAGAAGATAGGTAATCGTTTATTTCTGCATCTTCTCTATTTAAAACTGTGACATTGAATTTTGTTATGTTATATTGATATTCAGTTTGAATTAAAAATAATTCATCATCTTCTTTTAGTTTTGTTGAATTTATTGTTAATATTAACGTTAGTATAATGAATAGTTGATAATTTATTATAACCATTTATTTAATAATTTTTATTTATATATTTGAATATTATAGTTTTATTATTAAATTTAAAAAAAATATATTATAATATTTTTCAAATCT
>JAEEGK010010672.1_pt1 | contig 21152 bp, 18 predicted proteins | sample 8958771 | NCBI WGS metagenome assembly JAEEGK01 (sample SAMN16246547, study PRJNA631951) | gut metagenome | biome: gut microbiome; feature: rumen; material: SC-attached | host: Bos | place: Iran: Karaj | collected 2018-10 | reverse complement strand
CAGTGGAAGTATCGATCTGAGATCGGGTGAAGGAGAGACCGTATTCACTGTCTCGCTCGGCAAAAGTTAAGAGTAACAAGAAGTATCGATCCGGGATCGGACAAAGGAGAGACTGTATTACGGTCTCGTTCAGCAAAAGAGGTGAGAAAGATGGAACTGATCAATATTCTTGGGATAGTCGTTCTTGTTGTCGGGATCATCCTTATCGGAGTGGAATTTTATCTGCCCGGCTTCGGAGTTCCCGGGATCACCGGTATCGTTTGTACCGTGGCAGGCATATATCTGGCGGGAAGGGACAACGGTGAGCGTATCTTCATCGGAGTGATCGCGATTGTCATTATCGCGGTGATGCTGGTTATAAGCATATGCATTTTCAAATCCAAGAAGATCAAATCGCCGATCAAACTTGAAACGGATATGCAGGGCAAAAACCTCTTTATCGAGGAGAAGGACATGGAATACCTTCTCGGCAAGAAGGGCGTTTCCTGTACAGACCTCAGGCCCTCCGGTAAGGGAGAGTTTAACGGCGTGAAGCTTGACATCCTTTCGGATGGTGAGTTTATAAAAAAGGGTGTAAAGATTACCGTAACAGAGATCAAAAACAACAAAATTTTTGTAAGGGAGGACAAGTAAATGCCTACTTCAACAATTATCATCGCAGCGATCGTCCTGGTCGCAGTCCTTGTTTTCTTCGCAGTGGTTCCGGTCGGACTCTGGATCTCCGCGATAGCCAGCGGCGTAAAGATCAGTATTTTCAGCCTTATCGGAATGAAGATCCGTCGTGTCAGCCCCAGAAAGATCGTGGCACCCATGATCAAGGCTACCAAGGCCGGCATCAAGGTCCGTTCAAACGAGCTTGAGGCGCACTTCCTTGCGGGCGGTAATGTCGACAGCGTGGTCAACGCCCTGATCGCAGCGGAAAGAGCCGGTATGGACCTTTCACTTGAGAAGGCATCCGCCATCGATCTTGCCGGACGAAATGTGTTCGAGGCAGTAAAGATGAGCGTTACTCCGAAGGTCATCGAGACACCTCAGATCTCGGCAGTGGCAAAGGACGGTATCGAGCTCCTTGTTAAGGCACGTGTCACCGTCAGGACAAATATCAACCAGCTCATCGGTGGCGCCGGTGAGGCTACGGTTCTCGCAAGAGTCGGTGAGGGTATCGTTACAACGGTCGGTTCCGCCAACACTCACAGCGCGGTTCTCGAGAATCCCGACGATATCTCGAAGGTAGTTCTTGAGAAGGGTCTTGACTCCGGTACCGCTTATGAGATCATCTCGATCGATATCGCCGATATCGACATCGGAAGAAATATCGGTGCAAACCTCCAGAGCCTTCAGGCAGAGGCAAACACAAAGATCGCTCAGGCTAAGGCTGAGGAAAGAAGGGCAATGGCTGTCGCTCTCGAGCAGGAAATGAGAGCCGAAGTCGTTAAAGCAGAGTCTGAGGTTCCGAAGGCAATGGCTGAGGCTCTCAGAAACGGTAATATAGGCGTTCTTGACTACTACAAGCTTCAGAACGTGCAGGCCGACACCAAGATGAAGACCGACATCGGGAACGGCGTTACGGACTTTGTAGAGACGAAGAAAAACTGATGACCCACCTGGGGACGGGGGTTGTGGATGACCCACCTGGGGACGGGGGTTGTGGACCATACATAAACGTTGTTCATACGGGGCGAAGACATGATAAAAGTGATGATTGTGGAAGATGACGAGCAGATCAGGATCATACTGGGAAAGATGATCGAAAGAAACGAAGGTTTCGGTGTCGTTGCTTCCTGCGGTGATTTTGCATCGGCGATCAGCAGTTTTATCAGTCTTCGTCCTGAGGTCGTTTTTATGGATATAGACCTTGGCGGGGAAAGCGGGCTCGACTGCGCGAAGGCGATCACAGAGCTTGCCCCGAAGGTCAAGATAGTCTTTGCCACGGCACATAGCGAATATATGGCGAACGCCTTTGAGATATATGCGTTCGACTACCTTGTGAAGCCCTTCGACATGGAGCGGATCGGGAAGACTCTCGCGAGAATAAAGGCTATGCAGGAGCCGACCGATCAGATCGAAAAGAGCGCGGGCGCGCACGATGAAAAGCTGATAATCAAAGGAAAAGAAGAGATCAATTTCGTTGATATCAAAGACATAATCATGATCGAACGAACGGACGGCGTCACAAGGATCGTGACGGACACGGACGTGTATCTGACCTCGCAGTCCCTCTCCGCGCTCGAAGAGAAGCTTGACCCCGGGAAGTTCATGAGATGCCACAAGTCCTACATAATCAGGAAGAACGCGATCAGGAAGCTGGAGGTTTACGGCAGGTGGACCTACGTTGTGAAGCTGAAGGGCAGCGAAGAAACCGCGCTCATGACGGCCGAGAAATACAAAGAGCTTGTCGGAACATAAAAATTTACTGTTTTTGAAATGGGGATCTGATGATTGATCACAGAAAAATACCTTTTGTCACAATTGGGATCGTCCTGCTGAACATTCTGGGACTTGTTTACGAGTTCTCGGTCGGCGAGGACGTCGCAGCTGCGCAGTTCGCAATGTATGAAGGCGCGCTTCGGGACGGCGAGTGGCTCAGACTGATCGTGAGTGCGTTTATCCACTTCGGGATCATGCATTTCGGAAGCAACATGATCTGCCTCATCTTTTTCGGGATGAGCTTTGAGAAAGCGATCGGCCCGGTGAAGTACATCCTGATCTACATCGCGGGGATCATCGGCTCGGGCTTGATGATCAACTTTATCGGTGGGCCGGACGGTGTCCACGCCGGCGCGAGCGGCGCGATCTGGGCACTTATGGGCGCAACGCTTATACTCACGATCCGACGTCATCAAAATCCGATCTACGTAGGACGAGGCATCATTTTTAACCTGATCTACAGCTTCAGCGCCGGTATAAGCTGGCAGGGACATGTGGGCGGAGGTCTGGCAGGTGCATTGGTGGCGCTGATCATAATAAGGGACTCTGCGGGGAGAACAGGATATGATCCGCACGCTCCCGGGTAAAAGGATACGGATTGTTTGTCTTTATTTTTATGTCAGTGCAGATCTATCTGGTCATATAAAAAACACAAAAACTGAACATTTCTATATAGCCAAAACAGGACTATCCTCAGGAGCAGATGTTGAAAAGCATCTGCTCCATTTTAAGTAAAAGGTGAATGCCATATCCGATGAGAGGCAGGATTAACCGTAAAGATGACTGAGCATACGGTCATGGAGAATAATTAAGAAAAGAGGAAACAGGCATGAGTGATAATACAGCGAAAGCAACAGCAGGATCATACACCGGAAAAACAGCGACAGTACGTCTCGTTGTCACAGCCCTGTTCATGGGACTTACGATAGTATTCAGTATGAGCCACCTGAGCATCCCGGTTCCGGGCGGACACCTTTACCTGTGCGATATGTTTATCGCACTCGGATCGATCCTTTTGAATCCCCTTGAAGCATTTGCGGTAGGCGGTCTGGGGTCGTTCTTCGGAGATATGCTCTTCTATCCGACACCCATGTTTGTATCGCTTGTCACCCACGGACTGCAGGCTGTTGTGATCTCTCTTATCGCACATCACACCATTAAGCATCATCCCAAGGTTGCATCGGGTATCGGTGTTGCGGTAGGCGCGGTGATCATGGTTGTCGGCTACACTCTCGGCAAGGGTCTTGTCTACAGCACATGGGAGGCAGCATATCTGAAGCTCCCCTATGAAATAGCACAGGGCGTACTCGGTGCCGTACTCGGCATGGTGCTCTGCTGGGTGGTCGGAGTCCGCAAGATGTTTAACAGGCTCTTGAATAACACCTGAACAACACTTTGATGATGCTTGAATAATACCTGACTATACTGCCCGAATATTGTAAGAGATATTGTTGATATCATCCTGACAAAGGGGTACAATATCGGGTGCATAAAGAAACACACATATTGATCAAAAAGCAGAGCTGCCCGGTGATCCAAGCCGGGTGGTTTGTGCGTACAGAAGGGAAAGAAGGTCTTACGTAATGTACGAGGATATCAAAGAAGAGGCCGCCAAGGCGGTAGCGGAGCTTGTCGAGAGATCGGGCATAAAGAAGGGTCAGATCCTTGTTGTGGGATGTTCGTCCTCTGAGGTCTGCGGTGACAGGATCGGAAGCAATTCGAAGCCGGAAGTGGCGCAGGCTGTGTTTGACGGGATCAGAAGTGTGACCGACCCGCTCGGCATATATATTGCGGCGCAGTGCTGTGAGCACCTTAACCGTGCGATCATCATCGAGCGTGAGGCAGCCGGTGACAGGGAGATCGTCAACGTTGTTCCCTGGACCAAGGGCGGCGGCGGATTTGCTACGGCAGCGTACAACGGATTCAAGGATCCCGTGGCTCTCGAGGAGATCAAGGCCGATGCCGGTATCGATATCGGCGACACGCTTATCGGCATGCATTTAAAGCGTGTGGCAGTCCCCGTAAGACTCGTAAACAAGAAGATCGGCGAAGCCCACGTCGTGGCAGCCCGCGTCAGACCCAAATTCATCGGAGGCGAACGCGCCCATTACGATGAAAATCTGATAGAAGTTAAGCATTCATAATAAATGATATGTAAAGAAGCCGGGATGCCCCGGCTTTTTGTGCGATAAACGAAGGCCGTCTGTTGCAAGCTTGTTTGTGAACAGATGGCTGAGTGAACGGACATCGAGCGGACTAGTACGCGAGATGTCTCGTCGCATCGAGTAGGAGTCAGCCTACTCGATTGCGATAAAAGAAGGCCTGTTGATCATATTCGGTGGATTACATCAAGATAAGAGTGTAAAATAAAATGGAGAAAGGGGGCCCGGGTATGAGTGATGAAAAGATAGCAGTTACTCTTCAAGCGAGACTGCACTCTGCGGATAAGCGTGTTCCGAAGTGTGTTTGTACGATCACGGCGACTGACAGGAGGCTGTTTGTTTCGGAGGAGAACAAGAGTGGAACGATCACGGACCACTATGTGCTCGACCTTGCGCAGGTAGAAGATGTAAGGATCAGCCGGCCTTATAAGACTTCGACAGACAAAACGAACAGATCAGCTTCTCTCGAAGAAAAGATACAGTACGACGCCGAGGTCCGCGGAGGATTTCTGTTCCGTCTGATCGGTGGCGGGGTTTCGGGCAGATCACGAAAGTCCAAGCTGAAATTCCTGGAGATCGTCTATAAAGACGAAGAAGGAAGACCCGAGCACCTGTACTTTGACATGTGGGACAAGTCTCCCTCCAAACTGATAAAGTATTTTAAAAACATAAAGAAGTCATAACAGACCCGGATCACTCACCGCCCTCCACGGTGATAACATCCTTCAGGATGTAGTGGAACGAAGGGGCGGATGATTTTTTGTTCTCGGGATACTCGTTATTCAGGTCCCAGGTGTCATTGGGGTCATCGGCGTCGATTCCCAGATAATCACCTTTGAATACTTCAATCTTGCCGTCTATGATCTGCTCTATCGTCTCATTGATCAGTTCCTGTGCGCCTGCGGGTGCGACAGCGGTATTGAGCTCGAGCATCTTTACCCATCCTTTGTCAAAGCCGGCACCGCAGTCGTTGCCGTAGATCCTTGCGGAGACGTAGTCTTCGATTTTCTCGTTTTCAAGGACAGCACCCACAGCGGCCGTGATGTAAAGCGACCAGTCAATCCTCGTTCCGATGAGAGAGGTAGTGGGTGCGACATCTATCATATCCTGATTGTATCCGACATGGTATACGGGGTGGAATGTTTCGCAGGTTTCACAGGTAACAGCCGGTCCGATCGTGTCGGAGTGCTGTGAGATCACTATACACCCTTCGTCGATAAGCTCTTTTGCGAGAGTCTTTTCGAGCATGTAGCTCGTCCATGTGTTTGCGTACTTAACCCGCATCGTAGCGGTAGGGCATTCCTCTCTGACACCGAGGAAGAATGCGGTGTAACCGGAAATAACCTCATTAAAGGGGAAAGCGCCGACATAACCTACAAGCGCGTCCTCAGGCTTTATGGTCCCGTTGTTGATCAACTCCTGAAGCTTGAGACCGGCAACTCGTCCGGCTACGTATCTTCCTTCATAGATCCTGCCCATGAACGTGTGATAGTTGGAGCGGAAGGGATCGGTATTGGCATTGTCGCAGGCACTCTGGCAGAACTCAACATCCGGGTAGAGCGCAGCGGCTGCCTTCGCGGGCTCACCGTACTCCACGCTGTTGAGGAAGATTATGTCGACACCATCGTTGCAAAGCCTGTCGATCGCAGCGAGCGTGTCCTCAAAGGAAACATTGTACATGGCCTCGACTTCGACCCTGTCGCCGTACTGAAGCTTGAGATCCTCGGTCGCTCTGATGAAGTTGCTGCTGTAAGGGGTGCTCTGATCACCTTCAAGGATGAACCCGACCTTCACATGGTCTCTTACAATGTTGTCTTCGAGGGTCAGTTTATGCAACAGAAAGAAAGCCGCTATGCAGAAAATGCAGGCGGGCACGACCCAAAACAGAATCTTCTTCTCTTTCTTCATAGGTTACTCCTCTTTAACGGCGGTTTTTCGCCGTTGATTCCTCGCCCAACACATGTCCATGTACCGGGTTACTTAACCACTTTCGGCTCCGCAGTCGGAACCTTACCGGATTCCTCGTGCTTGTTACTGTCGCTGTAAAGCGCATCGATGTCTATATCTCCACGCTCAATTATATTGATAAAAATATCGAGCAGGATCGGATCAAACTGTTTGCCGCGGCCGTTGTGGAACTGTTCCATAACGTAATCCATGGTCTGTCTGTTACGGTAAACTCTGTTCGCGGTCATGGCGTCAAATGCATCGGCGATCGCGATGATCCTGCCGTAGAGCGGGATGTCTGTGCCCTTAAGACCGTCGGGATATCCGGTTCCGTCATAACGTTCGTGATGATAACGCGCACCTTCGACAACATGGTCGACGAGCGTAAAATCCTTGAGGATCTCGGCGCCGAGCGTGACGTGAGTCTTCATGATCGCGTACTCCTCGTCGGTAAGCCTTCCGGGTTTCTTGAGGATCGCGTCGGGGATACCGATCTTGCCGATGTCGTGAAGCAGCGCAGCCTTGCGGAGGTTTTCCTGTTCGGCGGTCGTGAAGCCGTACTCGCTGGCGATCATTACGGAGTACTCGGAAACTCGTTGCGAATGCTTACTTGTGAGCAGGTCCTTCGCATCGACAGTCTTCGCGATCGCAAGGATCGTCTGATTGCCCATCGTAACCTGTTTGAGTGCCATAGCGAGCTTTTCCTGCTGGAAAGCGATCGTGCGCTGCACACCGACACGTGTCAGGAACCACGTGAGCCAGGCAACGAACAGGCCTCCGACTATGATCATGTAGATCGTGAACCAGCCGTTGTCCTGAATTGATACTTCCTTTTTTAACGCATATGAGCTCTCCTCGATGATCTCCTCACCTGTGTCGTCAAGTATCGCAAGGTGGAACGTGTATTCACCCGAGGGGAGGTTTGAATAGGTGACGTTCCCGAGCTCGCCCTGTGCTACGGTTTTGTAACCTTCGTCGTAGCCTTCAAGATAGTAGGATACGTTGGGCGTCTCAAGAGAGTAATTGATGATCTCGGGAATAAACTCGATACTGTTCGTATCGCGCGAGATGCTGATGGGTGTTCCTCGTTCGACTGTGGTCGGAGTGCCGTCGATCTTGACGGTGCGGACCTGAAGTCTGTAAGAACGCGAGGAAGAAACGTATTTGTCGAGGTTCAGTTTGAAAACACCCTGATCCGTGGAAAGATAAAGGTCCTTTTGCGGAGTGAGCGCATTCCAGGCATTGGCGGTAAGAGAAGCGGTGAGGCCAACCTTTGAATTGAGCAGACGCGGCTTTTTTATGGTACCTGTGACGAGTTCGTCACGATCTACCACATAAATGCCGGCGCTGCCCAGCACGAAGACTTCACCGTCATCGTCGAGGAACAGGTCGTAGTTGTTACTGTAAGGGAATTCGAGGGACGTGATCGTACTGCCCTGCATACGGCAGATCCCGTTACTGGTAACTATAAAGATGCTGCCGTCGGTGGGGTCCGAAACGAGCCTTAGGATAACACCCGAGGGAAGCTCGTCGCCCTTTTCAATGTGTTCGATGATGTTTGTTCCGGTAAGCGCGATGATGCCGTTACCGTCCGTGCCGAGCAGAAGCCTGCCGTCACCGGTCTCGCAAAGACACAGGATATTCGATGAACCGAGGTTGGAACCGTAGGGGATCGTGACGGGAGCGCTGCCTTCCTTGATGTACGACAGTCCGGTGCTTCCTCCGACGGCTATACTGCCGTTCGACAGTTCACGGCAGACCCTTACGCGCGAGCCGAGTCCGTAGTCGCTTCCGGCAAAACTGTCGATCTTGCCCGAAGGTGAGTACTTGATGAGACCTTCACCGTAGGTACAGAACCAGAGCTGATCATTTGAATCGAGCATGATGCATCGTACACGGCAGCCCTCAAGCAGGTCGGTAAGATCGTTTGAGATGGGCATGCCGTCGACAAGACGGATGATGGTAAGACCCGTATCGGCGCCCATGTACAGGAAGCCGTCTCTGATCGCCGTGGTGTTGGCAACATCAGCTTCAATCCCGTATTCTGAGAAGATGTTTGTGAAAGCGGATTTTGAAAGCTGAAGGAGACCGTGACGGGAAGAGGCAAACCAGGGGTTACCCTGATAATCGATGATCATCCGTTCAACGGAAGAGGAGAATTCCTTCGCCTCAATCTTGCGGAAAATGCCGCCAATAAAACGGCCGATACCGTTGTCGGAAAGAACCCATGTGATATCACCCTGAAAATATACCTGATTTATGTGAGACAGATTGCCGCACTCATAGGTCATCGTCTTCCTTGCGGTCGTGTCGTCGATCGAAAAGGAAACGATCTTGCCGTCATTTGTGCCGGTATAAAGAAGTCCATTGTCATTGAATGCGCAGGTTGTGTAAGTGGAGTCCTGATCAATGCGGGGGATCATATATGCGAGATTGCCGTTCTTTAGGATGAAAAGCTTGCCCTCGTTGGTAACTGCCGCTACATGACCGTTTTTGTCCGCACTGAGGCATTTTGCGAAGCAGACGGAGCCGATGGTCCTTGAAACCATGACGCCCAGTCTTCTCTGAACCACAGCCATGCAATCCGCCGTTCCGACATAATAATCGCCGTCCGAGCACTGCACGATGCTCCTGACGGAATCGGAGGGGAGACCCATGCTGCTGTCTAGGGTGTTGGAAATCTTTTCGTTGATGGCGATCGAGATACCGCTGTCGTTCGTGCCTATCCAAAGCCTGCCTTCTTCATCCGTGTAGAGGCAGTTGACATTCTTGATGCCTTTGTACTCATCCATGAAACGGAATTCCGATCCGCTGTAGCGATACAGGCCGGCGTAGCTGCCGATCCAAAGGATACCGTCATTGGTCTGCGCGATGTCATTGGCGTGACCGCAGTCGAGACCGTTTGATGCGTTGTAGATCCTCTTGATGTACGAGGTGTTCTCGTTCTCAAAAGCCCTGACCGGCGTGGCGGCAAGACCGAGCCCTACAGAGACCGCGAGCATCAGACCGATGATCATCTCTGCATGCTTTTTAAGGATGCGATGCCTGCGGAACGTCCTGTAGATCTTGATAAGGATGAACATGAAGAACACGGTTACTATCTTGTCGAGAAAATCGATATAGAGCTCTCCGAGAAACGTGGACGCGATCCTCGGAAGTCCTCTTTCGAGGAGGTAATCCTTGACACCGGTGCCCCAGACGTTGCCGAGGTCGTAGTCAAAGAACAGTATTGTAAGAATTGCGGCAAGCAGCGCCGAAACGATCGTGATACCGCCGGCAACCGAAGCTGAACCGAAGAAGGTCTCAAAGTTCTTCCGCCTTGCGGCGAAGCCGGCTCCAACGCCTATAGCCACGCTCACCACGCAGTAGGATAAAGCCTGGGGATTCCACATGGAGTAGATAAGATTGCCCGTACAGCCGACGATCGCACCGCTGAACGGACCGAGGACATAGGCGGAGAACACCGTCCCGATCGAATCCAGCCACAACGGCAGCTGGAGACCGACGGCGATAGACCTGCCCAAGAAGTTGACGATCACGCACCCGAGAACCACAAGGATGACTTTGCAGGGGCTGACCTGTTTTTTGTCATTGTAAATCATACGATTGCCCTTTATCGGCTTGTCTATACAAAAGCTGAAACAAGCCGTCTGAAACGATAGTTTCCAAATATTTTTATCACGTCCGTGAATTATAACGGAGTAGAAAAAATCATACTAATCCGTAAACCATTATACACGATTATATGGCAAATTTTCAAGATTAAAAATATAAACTTCACAAAATTTATGCAGATATACGTCTTGCTCACAAAAAGGGAAGAACATGCGTAAAACTGAATCATTGAACCACTAGTATTTGAAAACTATACTTAATGCGTGATTTGTGATAACATCGTGATATCTGCACAAGCAGACACGGATCCGGCGCCGAGGCTCGCATGTCGGGACTTGAATTGATCTATGCAACAGAAAGGGTAAAGGCATTCGGATGGTTGAAAAGATTTATCTGGATATGGACGGCGTTCTTGCTGATTTTGAGCGCGGCATAAGAGAACTGTGCGGAGTTGAGCCCATAAAGCAAGGGGCGAGACGCCCGCAGGAGGAAGACATCATGTGGGAGAAGGCCCGTCTGGTCGGGCATTTTTATGACAAACTCCTGCCGATGCCGGGCGCACTTGAGATGTTTCAACAGATCTATGAAAAGTACGGCGACAGATGTGAGATCCTGACCGGGATACCGAAGCCCCGCAGAGGACTCACCACAGCAGGTGAAGACAAGATCGCCTGGGTCCGCCGCTATCTTTCTGCGGATATTGCCGTGCACATAGTGTTCCGTGAGGAAAAGAAGAACTACTGCAAGGGGAAAGGCTGTATCCTGATCGACGACTACGATAAAAACATCCGGGAATGGACCGAGAACGGCAGCACCGGGGTTTTGCATATAAGCGTTGAAGAGACGATGGAGAAACTGCGGGAAATGGGAATAATGTAAAAAGTCACAGTGTGTGGTCCCTCGGGGACGGGGGTTGTGGGTCATGCGCAGTTCAATGACCCACAACCCCCGTCCCCGAGGGACCACACAGGCACCACCTGTCAATTTTTCTGTTTCAAGGATGTTCAGGGTCGGGTGTGTTTAGTACCCCGATAAAGAACGGAGTTTTGGTCTCCATGTCAATAAGCATGTAGATAAACGGTCTGTCGAGGTACACTTCATGCTCGATGGCCGGAGCACCTCCGGCACCTCCTTCCCAGGACGACGTTACCGCGCCCGCCTTTGTTCCTTCCTCATCAACTTTTATAAAAGTCTTGTGTTTCACTCTCCTGATATAAATATCATGAGGCGCTTTTCCAATTTTTCCAAACTCGGCACTTGTTGTAAATGCCGTTTCGAGACCCATAGCTTTAAGAACATCATTCATTTCAACATCATAATCTGATTCAAATTTAGGCATGGATGTCCTTACCAGACACTCCTCAGCATTAATGAGAATCTCATGGAGGTGCTCTCCCGAGAGCGATTCCAGGTAATCCCGAATGTTGACTCCTTTATTAGGCAAAAGCGCTGCGAACGCATATTCTCTTCCTTTGTATTCTTTCACAAAGCCCTGTGCATTATCATCTGACAGATATAAATAATCATGTCCGTGCATAAAGGGTGTTGTTATGATTTTACCGGAGGGAAGATGGAATTCTCCGTCCACCACAGCCCTCGGGGTATAAGGTTCGCGCCATTTGCCATCAAACGTTACCGCATTCACAAGGACCATCAAATCGCGAGGATCCAGAATCTCAATGATTTTCGGGATCATTCTTTCCGTCTTATCACTGACCCACGCATTTATTGAACTGACTGTCGTTTGATCAAACGGCGCGGAATAAACATCCGCATCATAATAATCGGCATTGGTCTGAAGGAATTCTCTGTTTATGACAAACGACGGATCATTCAAAAACCAGATTGAGTTGGCAATTTTAAGATTTCCCGCATTAGCATGAATATTTTTGAGTTTTTCTTTATATAAGAGCGCATATGCATTAAGCATATCGACCGGAAAACCAAGAACTTTTTCCATCTGGGCGAGGGTCCCGCCCTCTGCCCCGTTTGCTGTCATCGACAGGACCATAAGTACCGAAAGAGGTGAAACAAGAACGTTTTGGCCTGCGTCACTCTCGTTACATGCTTTGCCAAGTCTGAGCGCAAAATCAGTCATTCCGGGTTCATAGTCGTTTAACTGATAATCGCTATAGACTTCCTTTCCCTCGACTCCCTCCATCAGGTTGACCGTGGTAGCCAAAGTAGCCTCGCCCGACCTTATTTCGATATCATAGATCGGACTTCTCTCCGGTTTCGCATCATCTGCTACATCGTTTAAAGTACGTTCCTCCGCATCATCTGTACTTTCGATCTTTGCGGCATTCGGCTCGCTTTCACCGGTGCAACCCACTGTCGACACGGCGATCACAACTAACATGATGATCGCCGTAACTGTTTTTAACCTTTTTTCCATACTTGCCTCCCAAATGATAGAATTTGAAAAATAAAATCTTCCATCCGCACCCTTACGTTAGACGACAGTGTTTTTACGCCGGTTCCATTTTTTATTTATCCAGTCCCAGCATTCTGCGTTTTGCAGCCATTGTTTTTGCGAGAACTCCACTTACATAAAGAAGTCCGAGGATCATCGCACCGATTCCGACGCCCAGCGTACTGCCGTCAAGGAATCCACTCCAAAACGATTCTTCGATTTCCGCCACGTCAAGCGCTACATGTCCGCACAGACAAAGGATCCCTATTATAAAGAATGCGATCACAACCTTTGCACGTCTTCCTTCTCCGTGGTTACTGTACTCTGCTACTTTGATTGCTGTTTCTTTTACTTCCTGATTCATTTTTTCTGCCTTCCTTTCGCCATCTAAGATTTCGCGAAGGTCTACATCATAGAAATCTGACATTTCTATAAGAATGTCTATATCAGGCAGGTTACTTCCGGTCTCCCATCTTGAAACCGTTCTCCTCGAGACACTGAATTTCTCGGCCAGTTCCTCCTGAGTGAGTTTCTTTTCATTCCTGAGAGCACGAATAAATGTTGCAACTTTTACCTGATCCATTTTGCAGACCTCCTAAGTAGAAGCTTTTGCTTCTTTATTTTGCCGACTGAGCGACTCGAACAACCCCGGGTGTTTTTCGGTTGCCCGCCGGCTTCATTGCGATTCCAGATTAGCGAAAATCCGGCGTATTTAACAGGACACATGACGTCCCATCAGTGTTTTTTGGCAGATGAGACATGCCTTGTCTCATGGATGTTCAGGGTCGGGTGTGTTTAGTACCCCGATAAAGAACGGTGTGTTCGTTTCTGTATCTATGAGCATGTAGACGAACGGTCTGTCGAGACGCACTATCCTTTCTCTGGGCGGGCCTGCAGCGCCGGCCAGCATTGCCACTGCGGTAGCAGCACCGGCCTTCGTTCCCTTCTCATCAAGCGTAATATATGTCTTATGCAACACTTCATCTATATAAATGTTGTAATCTGACTTTCCGAGACTGCCAAACTGTGCGTTATCTCTGTCAAATGCACGCGGCATCCCCATCTCTTTGAGCACATCGGAAAGAGAGGTGCTGTACTCAAGCTTAAACTTGGGAATAGAGGTGATGACCTTTTCTTTGGAAGCGTTTTTAAATATCTCTTGAAGCTTTTCACCGTCAAGGGAGTTCAGATAATCGTTGACATCCACTCCCTCATCGGGCAAAAGTGCCGCGAAGGCGAACTTAAGGCCCTTGTAATACTTGATAAAGCCCTGCGCGTTGTCATCGTACAGGAAAACATTTTCATTCCCGTGCATGAAAGGAACACGCCTTCTTTTTGTCTGTTTAACCCAGAAATCACCGTCCATCACATCGCTTTCCTTATACGGCTCCGTCCATTCCGCGTCAAAAGCGAGTGCATTGACAAGGAACATGACCGCATTCGGAGGCATATTGTTCACTATCTGCGGGATCATCCCGCGGGTCTTTTCACTTACCCAGTTGTTGATCGACGTCACCGTAGTATCATCAAACGGAGCTGAGTAAAGGCTTGCGTCATAATAATCGGCATTCGTCTGAAGGAAGTCCTTGTTCACTTCTATCCTCGAATCCTCGGGGAACCAGATCGAATTTGCAATATCGAGTGTTCCCGAAGCTGCGGGGATGTCTTTGAGCATCTGCATATATGCGCCGGCATAGGCATTAAGCTCTTCCTTCGAGAAACCGAGCATCTGCTCCATCTCACGCAGGGTCTCGTCCTCTGCACCGTTAGCTGTCATGGATAGTGCCATGATTACCGAGAGAGGTGACACAAGAACGTTTTTGCCTGTGTCCCTCTCGTTGCAGGTCTTAGCGAGCCTGACAGCGAAATCGCTCATCCCCGACGCATATGCTTCGCGGTCCGCGAACATGCCCGTCGCCCTCTTTTGAACGCCTTTCATCAAGTCACCGGCCTTAACGGCCGTAGCGCAGCCTGTCGTCGACACAGCGATCACAACCAACATGATGATCGCAGTAACTGTTTTTAACATTTTTTCCATAGTCTCCTCCCAGTTTGTAGTTTTTTGGTAGGGTGGTCCCTTCGCACCCTTATGTTAGACGACAGTGTTTTTGCGCCGGTTCCATTTTTTACGCAGGAAATATCAAAGTTGTCAGCGATCTCTTCTGATCTCCTGAGGGTTCTTTAAGCTTACCGTTATTTACAAGCGTTTTCAGGCAGTGGAGCAGAAATCGCCCGTCCGAACCGAATGTGTACTGCAGTTCGAACTCCTTTGCTTTACGCATATGTGACGGGATAACCTTCATCGCCTCGGAAACAAACTCCTGCTTCGCTTTTTCAAACATTTCCCGATGTTTCTTCTTAAGCGTCGTTCCGATGTTCAGAAGCTTTTCTGTGACCTCTTTGTCCTTCAGGATCAGGATCTTCCACGAGAGATCCACTTCCCCATCGCTTCGGGTTCCTACTTTGATCAACCCTTTCTCAGCCAGCCACGCGTATTCCTCTTTCGAAAGACGCTCCGTCTTTGACCTTTCGTAAAGCGCGAGGATCCTCTGACAGTTCTCGGCGTATCTCATCATCAGTTCTGATCTGTCGATATCGCCCGACCATTCGGTCACGATCTGCCAGACAGTGTTCTTTCCGTCGCTGTTCCACATCGGACCACACCAGTTCTTCATCTGCACATAGTCTTTCGGTGTTTCGGGCGCGCCGACTGACGCCTTAAAAATGTTCACGGCTCCGTCCGGACGCATCGTGGCTACCTCGTCAAACGAGATCTTTTTGTCGCAGGGTTCCCCTGACCATGCCGCTACAAAAGGTATCAAAGTCCAGAGGAGAAAATTCTTGTCGTTCTGCCCGCACACGATCCTCGCATCGTCAAGGAGACCGCTCTTCGTGAGCTCATCAAAAAGCTCGTTCGCAAATTCATTGGAAACGGAGCGGTACATGTCGTTTTCCGCCATAAGCGTTTCTGTGGTCGGTTCTTCCAGAAGGAAGTTTACGATGTATTTGTTCTTCTGCTTCATCAGGAAGCCGTACTCCTCGAGGATCTCAACCTCGCCTTCGATATAGACGGGCGAGACGCCCAGGTCGTCGGCGATCTCATTTATTGTTTTATATGCGTTGCGGACGCTGTAACAAATATTCTGCGACAGCACACTGCGGAAGAATTCGTCCACGGATTTCGTTCCGACGCTGCCGTTTATGCCGTACGAGGTGAACTTCACCGGGTTAAACTTCAGATCACTTGCTTCTCTCATTGTCTCCATTCCTTTCTTCAGCTCTTTCTTGGCCTCGAACAGATGCCATTTCACGGTTCCCACGGAGATCCCGAGCTCCCGTGCGATCTGTTCCTGCTTCTTGTTATCGAAGTAGTAGGCCACAACAATTTCTCTTTGCTGTTTTGAAAGGTATGCGATCTCTTTGCGCAGGCGATCCACTGTCTCCGCCGAATCATCGTCTTCGTCCGTCCGGGGCGCCTCGAGAAGCTCCGCAACTTCATCTACCGGAACACCGACGATGCTCTTTTGGGTCGCACGGTAATAATTGCTGAGTGTATTATGCGCGACTCTCCAGATAAAACCGGCAACATCCTCCAGGTCATCGTGCAGGATGAGCACCTTATATGCTTTTAAGATGATGTCCTGGGAAAGGTCTTCCGCATCCTCGCTCGTTCTGCAACGTTTCATTGCAAACCCGAGGATCGGCTTCACAAAACTCTCCAGGATTTTTTCCGCTTCAGCCTTTTGCAAGATGTTCTCCTTCTCTGCGCTTAATGCTTATGGCCGCGCCCTGCGACATTCTGCCGGTTCGCCGGCCCCATACCTCTGCCGGGTGACGCCCCGGCGCCTACTACTTGTGAAAGCTTTCACCTATATAGACACCGGGAGAAGAAAAAGGTTGGGGTATGGACCGTCATCTCGCGAATATCTTTACGATCCAGTCCCACGTACCGGGGAAGTATTTATATATCGCTGCTTTTATCTGCTCCGCCTGACCGTCGAGGTGGATATCGAACACGGCATCGCCGCGTGTTTCATCACCGATCGCGATCTTTGCCGAGGCGTATCCGCCTTTCGCGATCTTGTCTCCGATAGCGCATCCACCCAGGGAGTACACTCCGAGAGACAGCCCGCCGGCTGCGAAGACTCCGATCGCTATGCCTCCGAACGCGAGAAGTCCGATCGCTATCGAGCCTGCTGCCAGAAGCGCACCGATCCCCAGTGCTCCAAGCGCGATCAGTCCGAACGCTATAGCTCCAAACGATAAAACACCGAAAGAAAGCGCACCGAACGTAACGATACCGGTCGCCACAGTTCCGACAGCAACGACTCCCTTGGCCCTCGTGATCCCCGGGCCGAGCTTGACATGCACGAGCGGGAGGCCGTGAAATGTTCTTTTGCTCTTATACTCATAATAGGGACGGTTGTACATCCTGCAGAGTGTCCCGTCGGTGGAGGGCGCCTCTTTCCCGACAAGCTCATCAATGCTTATATCAAAGAACTTGGCCAATTCGATCAGTTTGTCCATATCGGGAGTTGTCTCACCGAGCTCCCATTTTGAAACGGTCTGTCTGGTTACCCCTATCTTGTCTCCCAATTGCTCCTGCGACAGTCCTTTTTGTTTTCTCAAACAAATAAGTTGTTCACTGAATACCATCTGTATTCCTCCTGTATATTTTATGATATCAAAAGTGTAGAAAAACATGTCGCAGTTTTCTACCAAATGCCCTTGGAAGTTTGTCAACCAAACTTAACATTGCTGTAAAATCGGGCATTTGGGACATATCAGATTCTATTTCACTCCAACATACATGGCATGCCCGCACATCTCAACAATCTCTTTCATTTCGGAAGATGTTTCTATTAATTCTATCACATCTTCTTTCGTATCAGGTCTGACATTTGAAAAAAGTTTTCTTTGGTTTCACGCCCCGTCAAAATAGTGTATAATTACCCAACAGAGAATCAGTACAGGGTATGAACATAGGGATAGGAAACATGGGCGGTCGGGCCCGTGTTCGGAGAGGAGCCGAAATGAGCTATACGATGCTTAATAACTCGAGGATCAAGCCTGCCGGGTATGCGCCGGGATCGCTTGAGGGTGCTGCGCTCTCGTTCGTTCGGACGAGCTGCGAGGGCCTGAGGTTTGACAGGAGCAAGGCGGTGACCGCAGGCACCGGAGAGCTCGACTCGGACGGCAAGAGCAATAGGCCGGGGCAGATTCCTTTCAACATGGAGAAGGATATCGACAGGCTCTGCCTTGAAAATGCGATCGACCGTTTCCTGCGCTCAGGCAAGAAGGACGACGCTTTTGATGTTTATTTCTGCTACCTCGAGATGTTCATCGGTGACTACGAGAAGAACAGACGCATGATCGAGCTGCTTTCCGAGTTCGAGGCGACCGGCAGCGGCCTGCTCATGAAGCACAGGGATCATTATTCCCACTCCGTTTATGTATTCTCGCTCGGCCTTGCGCTTTACGAGAGCAACAGCATTTTCAAGTACATATACAAGAATTATTATGGCATCAAAAACGATACGGAGGCAGCGGCTCACTTCCTCAAGTACTGGGGTCTGACATCACTTTTCCACGACATCGGTTACCCGTTCGAGCTCCCGTTTGAGCAGGTCTGCTCGTATTTTGAAGTAGAAGGAGATGAGCGAAAGGACAGACCATTCCTTGCTTATCATGCACTCGATCCTTATGTGAAAATAAACGAAGAAACAAAAGAAAAGCTTGCGAAGCTCTATGACGGAATGCATTTTGACGACACCAACGAGCTCTTCGCGCACGTCCTGGCCGAAAAGCTCGGCGAAGCCTACAGCTTCACACCGATCCAGATGTACAACGTACTTGTCGACAAGCCCACGCAGCCGAACAAATTCAGTCATTTCATGGACCACGCGTATTTCAGCGCGACGGTTCTTTTTGAGAGGCTCTTCGAGGAACTCCGGATGGACATCAACAAAACATTCCTCGATTCTTTGTCTGCGATCCTGATGCACAACAGTCTCTACAAGTTCAGCATCGCGCATTACAAGAGCGCCGGCAACAAGCCGTTCAGGGCAGAGCTTCATCCGCTCGCATTCATGCTTATGTTATGCGACGAGCTTCAATGCTGGGACCGCGTTGCCTACGGCCGTAACTCGAAAAAAGAATTTCACCCGATGGCATGCCGATTCGATCTTTCGAAAGACAGGATAAAAGCTGTCTATCTCTTCGACAGGAAGCAGATGAGTAAGGTGGAAGACTTCATCGATGCATATAAGCGTTGGGAAGAAAATCCGGACGGGAAGAAGCCCCCGAAGCTTAAGGCGTACTCGGAGATGTATGTGAGGGAGAACGGGAAGACCGCGTTCCAGCTCGATATTGAGAGTATTGTCGATCTGAGCGAGATCAGGCTTGATGTGGAGGCGGATTTCGCGGAGCGTGACACGGCGAACCATCAGAGGTACCTGTCGGACAGCAATTATATCAATCTCTACAATTTCGCACTCGTCCTCAACGGACGCTGGGGACATGTTGATGAGTGGGCTAAGGCCCGGAAAGCAGGCAGGGAGGAGAGTTTCCTCAAGGATCCGAAGCTTGCAGTCGAGTTTGCGGAGCAGTTCAAGCAGCTGTCGCTTGAGTACAAGCTTTCAAACATCAATCAGGCAAAGGCATTCTCGAAGTACCTCGATGTGATCGGATGCTTCTACACGGACAAGAATGTGGATTATGAGTTTCTCGAGAGCTTTACTGAAGAAGAGCTCCTCACTATCGGCAGGCTGGAGCACCACAGGTGGCTTCAGGAGCACGCGGACATGGGCTGGACCTACGGAACGCCCGACAGTGACAGGCGTGAGCTTGAGCGCAGGCATAAGGACATGATGCCTGATTTTTCAGGATTTGAGGTATCTTACGAAGCGGCCGCCAAGCACTATGATGACGGCCTTGACCCTGAAACACAGAACAAGGACACCGACCCCATGGAGTGCATGCTCGTTATGCTGCGACTCTTTGATGGGTTGAGAATTTACAGGCTAAAATGACATGACCCCGGGGGGACGGGGGTTGTGGACCATTGACCCCGGGGGGACGGGGGTTGTGGACCATTTAGAATATTCGGTACATGATCATGGAAACGGACGAGGCGTAAAATGAAACGCAGTATTATACTCGGATGGCTCAAGATAGTCATCGGCTTATTTATTTTTTCATTCGGTGTGCACCTTACGATATTCGCGAACATCGGGCTTGCGCCGTGGGACTGCCTCGGAATGGGCATTTCTTACCACACTCCCCTTAACTTCGGGATGTCGATGATGGTGATCGCGCTCGCAGTTCTCGGGATCGATCTTATCATGAGAGAAAAGATCGGGTACGGGACCATAATCGATGCGCTCCTTACAGGAAATTTCGTACAGTTTTTTAATGACATAAACCCATTGCCACTCAACGAAAATATGTGGCTTGGGATACCGATCATGCTCGGTGGCTTCGTGTTTATGGCCCTTGGTATGGCGGTCTACATGAAAAGCGAGCAGGGCTGCGGCCCGCGTGACGCTCTTCTTGTCGGCCTCGGGAAACGCATGGGTCGCATACCGATCGGATTCGTCCAGATCATCCTCTGGGCGGTGGTTCTGCTTGCAGGCTGGTTGCTCGGCGGACCCGTCGGGATCGGAACGATCATCAGCGTGTTCGGCGCCGGACTTATGATGCAGCTCGTTTACAAGGTCATCCACTTCGAACCGCGCAAGATCATGCACAGGGGCGTGGTCGAGGTGACGAAGGAGCTGCTTTCGAAGAAATAGCGTTCCGGGCGGCGGAAAAGAGAAAAATGAGAATCCCGCTGTAGGAAAAGAAGCAAATGGGCAAATTCAGGCGGCGGAAAAGAGAAAAATGAGAATCCCGCTGTAGGAAAAGAAGCAAATGGGCAAATCCAGGCGGCGGAAAAGAAAAAAATGCAAATCCCGCTGTAAAATAACGAAATAAGGCTGAAAAGAAAATGAAACAGAACGAGAAAACAAATGTCATGCGAGTCCTCGACGGGAAGAAGATTCCGTACGAGGCTCACTCATATGAAGCGGATCCCACCCTCACAGGTGAGCAGATTGCGGGGATACTTGGTGAGGACGCACAAAAGGTCTTCAAAACCCTCGTGACGCAGGGGAAAACTGGCGCGTACTACGTGTTCGTGGTTCCGGTGAACGGTGAACTCAATCTCAAAAAAGCGGCAAAAGCTTCCGGCGAGAAGTCCATCGAGATGATCAAGCAGAAGGATCTTCTCGGCCTTACCGGTTATGTGCACGGAGGCTGCTCACCGATCGGCATGAAAAAACAGTTCAGAACCTTTATCCATGAGACTGCCGCTACTTTTGAGAAGATGTTCGTGAGTGCCGGAAAAGTCGGCTTTCAGATCGAACTGTCACCCAAAGACCTGATCTCGGTGGCGAGGTGTGAGGTTGCGGATATTATAGGAGACTAGTATAACGGTCGTAAAATAACTGGACTAATGCGCCGAATGCTTGCCCGAGAGTACTTGCCTGAAAACGTAGGCGTAGCGGGCTACGTTGAGGCTTTCAGGCATGTGCTATCGGGATAAGCAG
>JAEEGK010010670.1_pt1 | contig 21157 bp, 29 predicted proteins | sample 8958771 | NCBI WGS metagenome assembly JAEEGK01 (sample SAMN16246547, study PRJNA631951) | gut metagenome | biome: gut microbiome; feature: rumen; material: SC-attached | host: Bos | place: Iran: Karaj | collected 2018-10 | reverse complement strand
TGATAGGCAATCACCCTGTCGTTTGTATCGAATTTCACGATGAAGTACATCTCCTCAGAGTCTGTGATCTCACCAACGTATTTTCGATAGCCCCATTTTTCTCCTTGTTCGTTAGCATTCTTAAAAAGGGGAGTCCCCAAGAGGTGTTGGATGTCACTTTTATTCATGCCTAACTCTACTTTATTGAGTCTTACCGTGTCGCGTGTAGATATGCAACTTGTGGTAACCATGCCCATCGTGATCATAAGCGTCAATGCTATCATCTTAATCTTTTTCATAATTCAAAATGTTTTAATTGTTGTAATTGTTGCTTTACCTCATTAGTCGCAAGAGTTGCTGAAAAGTTACATGTTCATATCGATTAAATAAAGCAATTCAGCATCTTTACTGAAATTGTACTTCCGATAGTCATCGTATGTCAGTGGGATGTCAGGGGTGAAGACCTTGGCTTTGAGGTCATTGTCTGGGAAACAGCGTTGCAGGGAATTCGATACGCTGCATTCCAAACCGGAGTTCGGAAGGTTGACAGGAGTGACTTCCATGAACGTATTGGGGGTTTGACTCGACGGAACTCCCACCACCTTTGCACCCATGCGCCACATCATGTAAGCGGTATGGAAGGCAGCGCTAAAGGTGTGCTCATCCGTAACAACATAGATGTCCTTTGGCGTATAGATGGGCTGGCCTTGCTGGGCTTCGAGGATACTCATATCGGCACACCTGAACTCGTCGAAACTTTCAATCTTTCGCTCCACACTGAAATCACCCAGACTGAGATTTGTACCTCTCCGTTCATTAAACTGCTCCAGCGTGATGCCGTTTTTCTTCAGGTACATCTCTGACAGTTTAGTGGCATAGTGGAACGATATGTCGGTATCGAAGAACCGCTGGCCAAAGAGTTCATAGAAAGCGGCATACATGATGGACGTCCATCCGCCACCATTGCCGCGAAGGTCGATGATGAGTCGAGGGCTGCCAGCAGCCTTCATCTCACGAAGCATCTTGGCAAAGACATCTGCCACAATGACCCGTGGTGCTTCCACTTCCGTCGTATCGTCGTCTGCCCGCAGGCTTTTATCAGGAATGTCGGCACTTATCACCTGATTGATGCGCATCACCATCGTCTGCTTCTGGTTATCGACAAAGCGGTATTCGAAGTTTCCTTTGGGGAAACGGCTGTCCTCAGGCGCATGAATGAACGAAGCCCAAAGCTGCCCATTGGGATGGAAAGGCAAGCTGACAAGCGTATCTCGACCATTCATCTGGCTGAGCTTCATGGAGATTTGTTTCCCATCGAAATCGGGGAACAGCAGTTTGACGGTATTGTTATAGCGGATGAAACCGCTGGCCATCTTATATTGTCCGAAGCGATTCTCCGTCGTGGAGATATGGTCAATCCTCGTAAGGACACTGTCAAGCGGCAGGCCGCTAACCTCTCTGACATAGGCACCAATCAAGGACTTATACTCTGGTAGCGCCCCATGAACGATGATACCATCAGGAATCACATGGAAGCGCAATGGGAGGAAAGCATCTGGCATGGTCTCCGGAATCTCTGCCCACCCCATGTTCGTGTGTCCGTCGTGTAGCGTTGACAGCAGGATGTTGCCCTCGAATTTTATTTCGTCGAGTGTCAGTGAGTCGCGCTTAGCCAGATTGTCCCTAAGGTTTCTGACTGCTTGATAAAATGCCTCCTTGCCTCCGAATGCAGTATAGGGATCAGGATGAATCTGCTCCAACTGACTGAAAAAGTAGTCATAGTCCTGAAGCAACTGCTCTTTGGTAAGCTTCTGAGCATCCGCAGTAATTGTGGATACAAGAGCAATGATGATAATTAAGATACGTTTTGTCATATTTATTAATTCTTGATATCTACACCACCAATAAAGTTGTCGGCAATGATGTGTAGACAGTGGGCATCCTTGTCTACGATTCTTGAAGCATGGTTGCCGACACCGCCAATAAAACTACGGCTCTTGACGACAACGTTCACAGTCTGAGGTACAATAAGTTCCACACCGCCACAGAAGGTATGGATCTCTATCTCCTCATCCTCTGTAATAGTGGCATTTCGCAGATCCATACGGATACCGCCACAAAAAGCGTCGAGACGTGCACCTTGGAAAGGCTCGCCACGATAGATGTACTCGTCACCGCCGTAATGTACGCTGCAACAGATGCGCTTGCCGTCTTCACCAATAGGCAGAGGACGCTGGAGCCACTGGTCTGGGTCGCGGCGATAACTGTTGACAATCATTAATGCTCCTACGTAGATAAGTGCTGCTGGAGCAATATAAGTCGTCCAGGGCTGGCGCCACAGCCAGTCGTTCTCAATGATTCCCCACATGTTGGCCAGCTTCCAAGCACCAGCCACAATCAACACTATTCCAATAATCGTTCTTGGTTTCATAACTATAACTTTTTTATGATCAACGTTTCTGGGTGCAAAATTAAGACGTATCATCTAACCCTCCAAATATTTGGGATATTCTGCATAGGTTTGTGATAAACGGGCATAAAAGTGGGATGAAATCGTCGAAAAGTGATGAATGTTTTGGTGATTTGACGAAATTGTATTACTTTTGCCAGCTGTATGAACAAAGGTCATAAAGAAACCATCAGCATCCGCTTTATCAGCTGTGCCTTCATGGTGCTGGCGATAGCTATCTTCAAGCCCTTCGGACTCGAAGCGTGGCAATGGCAGGCTTATGTTCATTTGCTCGCGATATTTGCATTAGGCTTATTCAGCTGTTTCCTGACGGAAGTTATTTTGCGATACATTGTCCGCATGCCTCGCTCTTATGATCGTGGCGTCAGCTATATCATCGGTCGTAATCTACGCTTCCAATGTATCAATACACCGTTAGTATCGCTGCTTATCTGTTTATATCGTCACTTGGCGATGAGCGATCTGGTAGAGGGCAACAAACTGTCGTTGACAAACTATCTGGAGACATTGGTGATTATTGCCTTCCTCTCCTTTGCCATTGGACTTTATTGGCGCTTTAAGTTCCGTAGCCGTTATCTGGCAGCAGAGCTGGAGGAAACCCGTCAGCTGAACGAACAGCTGAAGAAATTGCAGATTTCAAACGTTGGAGTCCCACGTCAAACGGAGGATGACACTCCAGTAGGTGGTACTGATCAGAATTTACAGATAACACTCGAGGGAACCACCAACGAGCATGTTACCCTTGATATTTCAAACCTATTATATATAGAAGCAGTTGGCAATTATGTAAAGGTCTGCCAACTACAAGGAAATGAAGTGCATACCAATATGCTCCGTGCCACGATGAAACAGATGGAGGATTCGCTACAGGCTTATCCTATGATAGTTCGTTGTCATCGTGCCTTCATGGTCAATCTCGGTCAGGTGGAACAAATCTCCTCTAATTCCCGTGCCATGCAGCTCGTGATGCGCAATAGCCATGATGCCATCCCCGTCTCGCGCAGCAATGTCAATAAACTGAAGGGACTTCTGGGATAGGTTTCATTTCTGGAGCAGGCTGTGCCGTTAACCTCGCCCAGATGCTACTCCACTGCTGGCAGTGCGCCATTGCTCACTGGTATGCCGGGCATTAAGAACGAGGCATCCGTCATCCGCGTCTTTTCCACATATACCACGGGCAGACCGTTGGCTATCGAGGCAAAGTCCGAACATATTTGGCCTCTGCTCTCGGCTACATAAAACGTTCATGCCAGACTATACAAGTTCCTTACCGAATGGTGACAGTGCCAGCTTTGCCAGACGGAAGTGCATCTTCCCAAAGGGGATGCCAATGATTGTGATACAGAAAATGAGGCCGTAGAAGACGTGGGTGAGCCATATCCAGATGCCACCTACGAAGAACCACAGCACATTCATGAATATGCTTAGGCAGCTAGGCTGGGATAGCTTCCACTTCACCTTCGTGCCGAACGGCCAGATGGCAAGCATACCTAATTTCATGCTCTGTATGCCAAATGGTATGCCGATGATGGTTATCATCAGCACCAATCCAGCAATGAAATACTCCAGGGCGATATGCAGCCCACCGAAGATAATCCAGATGATGTTTCCTAAAGTCTTCATTCTATTCTCTTTCTAAAAGTTTCTGACTTTTAGACGTATTAAGTTGGCAAATAGTTGCACCTTTGAGATATTAAGATATCTATTACTCCAGCTTCTTGGCTGGCCAGCCATAGTCCTGATATAGAGTCACTGCGAGACCATTCTTCTTGGCATAAGTCGCCAACCCTTCTGCTCTCAATCTTTCACGAGCCTTCTCATCGCTGTTGATGGTTTTGAAGGCATTGAACTTGTCACCGAAGATTTTCTTAGCCGTCGGCAAGTAGCTGGAGCCATCCTCTACCTGGTCAAAGGCAGTCACTTCAAAGCCCTTTGCAGTCTGTCGGATGTGCATCAGACCAGGATGGCTGCCGCCAGAGACGCATTTCAGGGTGTCGCCCGACTGATTGTAGTTGAATACCCAGAAGTCGCCCCATACAAGGATGTCCTCTGAATTACGCTCGTCAACTCTCACAATACTATGGATGGGTACGCAATGTTCACCCTTGGCATACTTGCTGCCAATAGAATCAGTCAGATAACGGTCGATGGCAGGAAAATAGGTTGTTTCCCGTTCATTGCTTTCTTCATGGTCTCCCTCCACGATGTTATCAACATCGCGGACTCCTCCCTTTTCAACTGCCGTAACAGGCTTGTTAGTACAAGCTGCTATTGCCAGTAGCATTGTAAATGCAAATAGAATCTTCTTCATTGTATTTCTATTTTTGGATTATAACATATATGAGTGCAATCTGAGCTAGCAGAATCAGCGGTAATCCATATTTGAACTTCTTGTGCATCGTCTTATGATGCCAGACTTTCATGCCCAGCAACGCACCGATACTACCTCCAAGGACAGCCAGTCCTAGAAGTGCAGCTTCTCTGATACGCCATTTTGCCCGTTTCGCCTTCCACTTGTCAATGCCATAGACGAAGAAGGTCACGATGTTGAGGGCAATAAGATAATATACAATTGTTTGTGTCATACGTTCAATACCTTTGAGCGTCCCCACCAAATGGGGAAGCGACGTAAGCAAAAGGGGCCTTTGCATAAGCCTTCTTGCGGTAATCGTCTGCTTTGTTTCGCTCTTTTGACATAAATACATTTAAATATGTGCACAAAAGTAACAAGAAATGCTGAATTATTGCTATCTTTGCATGATGTTTTGAGAATTATTAAGGTATGTCGGAGCAGCAACGGACATATATTGCTATCGACCTGAAGTCGTTCTACGCTTCAGTGGAGTGTGTGGACAGGGGTCTTGACCCGCTGACCACAAACCTTGTCGTAGCAGATGTGTCGAGGACGGAGAAAACCATCTGCCTGGCTGTTTCTCCGTCGCTGAAAGCATACGGCATAGGTGGTCGTGCACGACTGTTCGAGGTGGTTCAGAGAGTGCGCGAGGTGAACAATGAGCGTAAAAGGGCTGCTGGCTGGAGGATGACGGGTAAATCCTACAACGACCCGGAGCTGAAAGCCAATCCAAGCCTCGAAATCGACTATATCGCTGCACCGCCACGCATGGCTCACTACATGGAGGTGAGCACCAAGGTCTATGAGACCTATCTGAAATACATTGCGCCAGAGGATATTCATGTCTATAGCATCGACGAAGTGTTTATGGATGTGACTGCCTATCTTGGCACATACAAGTTGACGGCTCACGAACTGGCAATGAAGATGATCCGTGACGTACTGGCCACTACAGGCATCACGGCTACGGCTGGCATCGGTACAAATATGTATCTGGCAAAGATTGCAATGGATATAGTTGCCAAAAAGATTCCAGCTGACAAAGACGGGGTACGTATAGCCGAATTGGATGAAATGTCGTATCGGTGTGAGCTTTGGGACTACCGACCTCTGACCAAGTTCTGGCGTGTAGGACGTGGCATAGCGGAAAAACTGGCCGTCTATGGTATTGACACGATGGGTAAGTTAGCCAGAATGTCAAAACAGAACGAAGGGCTGCTATATCGGCTGTTTGGTGTGAATGCCGAACTGCTGATAGACCATGCCTGGGGCTGGGAACCATGTACGATGGAGGCAGTGAAAGCATATCGTCCTGAGACCAACTCCTTCAGTAGCGGACAGGTGCTACAGGAGCCATACACTTTCAAGAAGGCCCGTGTGGTGATACAGGAAATGGCTGAAGGTATGGCACTCGATTTGGTATCGAAGCGATTGGTGACAGACCAGTTGGTGTTGACTGTTGGCTATGATGCTGAGAGTCTGACGAACCCAGAGATTCGTGCCAAGTATCATGGGGAGATAACTGCCAACTATTACGGCAAACAAGTTCCTAAACATGCTCATGGCTCCTTCAATTTCAAGAAACCGACATCATCCTCACGGCTCATTATGGAAGGCGGAGCTGAGTTGTTTGACCGCCATGTGAATCCAGACTTGTTGATTCGCAGGCTGAACCTGACAACGAACCATGTAGTATCTGAGGCATCAGTGGCCACACAGGAGAATGCACCCCAGCAGCTTGATCTCTTCACCGACTACGAGGCTTTGGAAAAGCAGCGTCAGGAAGAGCAAGCCAAGCTTGACAAGGAGCGTCGAATGCAAGAGGCACAGTTGAAAATCAAGCAGCGTTTCGGCAAGAACGCCATCCTCAGAGGTCTGAACTTCGAGGAGGGAGCCACAGCCAAGGAGCGCAACAAACAGATAGGAGGACACAAAGCATGACCCACGACTACGACGATATTATCAATTTGCCACACTACGAGCCAAAGCATCATCCGAGGATGTCGATGTGGAACCGTGCAGCCCAGTTTGCCCCCTTTGCCGCATTGACAGGCTATGATGCTGCCATTCGAGAAGTGACGGAGCGGCGAGATGAGTGATAATTACTCAATCGCCTCAATATAGAAGCTGAACGGACGGAAACCATCGTTGCAGCTGATCATTGCACTCATGGGATTCTTCATCCAGCCGTCGTAGAAGTTCCCTTCACCTCTGGCCAGCGATTCCACGAACTCCCGCATGGAGTACCATGCAGCAGGGCACATTCCTTCAGGACATTCACCATTCTCAGAGATCCATTGCTGACCCTCCTTGACATCACATGTATGCTCGATGGGATTCTCATACTTTGCCATCAGGTCAGGATAGACCGTTTGACGTATAGCTGTGATTCGTACTTTGCTCATATTACTGGGCAAATATACGGATTTTGCTGCAAATCTTATAAAAAGTCTACTGTTAATATTTCGTAAATATTCGTTTGTCAGTCTATTTTGATTGATTTTTGCTTAAAATTATAGCTACCTTTGCACTGTGATTCTGAAAAGAGTCGCCCGTGAAGGTGCACTTAGCTGTGCTTAATTGGGAACTGGGGTGTGAATCCCCGACTGTCCCGCAGCAGTGAACTCTATTATGGCTCCTAAGCATAAACGCCATTGAGTATTTGCTCGAGAAGGCGCTTGGGAGTGGAGGAAAGTCTGAAGACCAGCCTTCGTCGGTAAGTAAGCCGCTGCACCACGATGTATGGTGTCGGCAGGCGTAAGTTAATTTTTGTGGATATGAAACATGAATCAATCGTTGTCGTGTACGACAGCTGTCAGGCTATTGCAGATGAGATAGCCGACAAACTGGGTGCTGAAACTATCAGTGTCCAGAGTCTGAACAACAGGCAGGTGGAAAACTGCCAGAGTCTTGTACTTGCCGTAGAGTTTCAGTCTGACGGCCCGCTGTCACCGCATTGGCAGTATGCCTGTCAGATGCTACGTGGTGCCAACCTGAGTGGTAAGAATATTGCCGTCATGATTGCTTTGGGCAACAGTAAGGACAATAGTATCTATGCCGAGGCTTTCTTCAACGAGCTCAGACAAAACGGGGCTCACATCGTTGGAGAACAACTCTATGCCGGCACATCAGGATGGATTACCGACAACTGGATTTGCAGCGTGTCGCCAAACTTATAATCAACTTAAAACATTACCGTTATGAGCTATATCTTTATCGTCGCCCTGGAATTCATGCTGACATTCTGCGGTGTGGCAATGTTGATAAGATACTACAACCACAAGGCATAGGACTGACACAAAAACGGAGCAACACCCACTGTGGATGCTGCGCCCTGCTGTTTTATTCAAGATGGCCCAGCTTGTCCTCCTGGATTCAGGAGTTTTTGAGGGGCTTAAAAGGCGTAACTCCTTAAATGATGTTAAGGAAACGCGGGCTTGTTAGGAAATACCGAATATTTTTCGTATATTTGCTGCCAAAGCTGCTAATATGAATCTACGCAAACTACTATCCTTTAAGGCTGCGGTTGAGCGAGAGCAGAACCAAGCGTGCTTGAGTTCTGCCGAGCGTGAGCAGGCTCGACCAAAGGTCAAAGATTGGTTTTCCTATCGTCAGAAGATAGGCCTGCTGGTTGTGGCTGGCGTTGTATGTGGTCTTGGCGGACTGTTTATGTATCTGCTTCGTGCGCATACGTATTTTATAGGTGACGACCCGTCAGCCTGCGTCAACTGCCACATCATGACGCCTTACTATGCCACGTGGAGTCATTCCTCACACGGAAGAGACGCCACGTGTAACGACTGCCATGTGCCCCACCAGAACCTTGCCTTGAAATATGGTTTCAAGGCGATGGACGGACTGAAGCACACGGCCTATTTTGTGACCCATGCCGAGCGACAGGCTCCGATGGCTGAGACGTTGACTGGACAGGTGGTGATGGACAACTGCATCCGCTGTCACACCCAACTGAATCAGGAGTTTGTGAAGACGGGCCGTATGAGTTACATGCAGCAGCAGGCTCAGGGAGGCAAGGTATGCTGGGACTGTCATCGCAACGTGCCCCACAGTGGCATGAACTCGCTGATGGCTACACCGAATGCGGAGTTTGTAACCCCATTGCCGCCATCGCCCGTTCCTGATTGGCTGCAAGGAATGCTGAGTAAATGATAAAATGTAAAAATGAAAGAATGTAAAAATTGAAGATATTATGGCAAAGACATTAAAGAAATGGCAAGGTTGGGTACTATTTATAGGCTCAATGGCAGTGGTCTTCGTGCTGGGGCTGCTCGTCTCGTCGTTGATGGAGCGCCGTGCCGAAGTAGCCAGTGTGTTCAACAACAAGCGTACTGTGTTTGAAGACAGTATCGTGGCCCAGAACGAGAAGTTCAAGGCCGACTATCCGCGTGAGTATGAGACGTGGGCTATGACCGAGGATACCTCTTTTGAGTCGAAGTACAACGGCTCTGAGGAGGTCGACGTGCTCGAGCAGCGTCCGGAGATGGTGGTGCTGTGGGCTGGCTATGCCTTCTCTCGCCATTACAACACACCTCGCGGACACAAGCATGCCTTAGAGGATATGCGCAAGATTCTGCGTACGGGTAATCCGGGCATCGACGGTGACGGCGACATGCAGCCAGCTACCTGCTGGACGTGTAAGGGTCCCGATGTTCCTCGCATGATGCGTGAGCTGAGCAACTCGAAGTCGGTGTTTGATCCCGCCAACTTCTATGCCAAGAAGTGGAGTGAGCTGGGTGCCGAAGAGATGAACACCATCGGTTGCTCCGACTGTCACGATGCCACGACGATGGACCTGCGTCCTGCACGTCCTGCACTCTACGAGGCATTCGCCCGCAGAGGCCTCGACGTGAAGAAGCAGACTCATCAGGAGATGCGCTCGCTGGTCTGTGCACAGTGCCACGTGGAGTACTACTTCATCAAGCCCGACGATCCCAACAATCCCGGCAAGGCTAACTATCTGATGTTCCCACACGACAAGGGTCTGACGCTCGAGGCTGCTGAGGAATACTATGATAGCATCGGTTTCTACGACTACATCCACGCCATCTCCAAGACACCTATCCTGAAGGCTCAGCACCCAGGCTACGAGATGTCGCAGCAGGGCATCCACGCCCAGCGCGGTGTGTCGTGTGCCGACTGCCACATGCCTTACAAGCAGGAGGGTGGCGTGAAGTTCTCTGACCACCAGATTATGTCGCCGCTGGCCAAGATTGACCGCACCTGTCAGACCTGTCACCGTCAGGATGCCGAGACGCTGCGCCAGAACGTCTATGAGCGTCAGGACAAGTGTACCGAGATTCGTAACCGTGCTGAGAAAGAACTGGCCCGCGCTCACTTCGAGACCAAGTTCATCATCGACAAGGGTGCTACCGAAGCTGAGCTGAAGCCCATCCAGGCCCTGCTGCGCAAGAGCCAGTGGCGTTGGGACTATTCGATTGCTTCACATGGCGCCACCTTCCATGCTCCACAGGAGGTTATCCGTCTGTTGGCTGCCTCTATCGACTATGCCAAGGAGGCCCGTATCCTGATTGCCCGCACAGCTGCTAAGTACGGACATACTGGCGAGATTCCTGTGCCCGACTACTCTACGAAGGCTAAGGCTCAGCAGGCCATCGGTCTCGACATGCAGAAGTTGAACGAGAAGAAGCAGAAGTTCATGGACGAGATTGTTCCGAAGTGGATTGACGAGGCCAAGAAGAACGGCAAGGTTGTGATTTAGCGAGTGAAGAGTCAAGCTTGCTTGGACTCTTCCGAGCGTGAACAAGCTCGACTGAAGGTCAAATTGATAGAGATTTAATGTGGACTAAACCATACGGAATAAAAGAAGGCTTCCTCATCGGAGGAGGCCTTATCTTGGCGGGGCTGATGCTAGAACTGAGCGTCGGTCCTGTCAATTGGGATGCCTTCCGCTGGCCTGTCAACGGCATCGTGCTGGCGGGATTCCTCACGATTATTGCCATCATCTTCCTGTTGCGCAAACGGGTGTATGGCTTTCAGTTCATCGGCACCTACAAGGCTGCGATACCCACATTGGTTTATGCCGTCGTGCTGACCATCGTCATGGGACTGACGCGGCAGACGGTGGATGGCGTGTGGCTGAACAACATGCTGTCGTTCTGGCCCTTCGTGCTGATCTATGTGTATATCGCCGTGATTCTGGGACAGATCATCCTCCGTCGTCTGCTACATTTTCAATGGAAGCGCGATATACCTTTTCTGCTGAACCATCTCGGTTTATTCCTTGCCATGACTACTGCCACATTGGGCAATGCCGACATGCAGCGGCTAAAGATGATTACGGTGAAGGGAGAACCCGAGTGGCGTGCGCTGACTTCGCAGCAGCAGATTGTAGAGTTGCCCATTGCCATCGAACTAAAGGATTTTATCATGGAGACCTACGACGACGGCTCGCCCCGCCGCTTTGCCTCCGACATCCAAATCCTGACGCAGACGGGCAAGAACATCCAGACCACCGTCGAGGTGAACAAACCTGTAGAGGTGGATGGCTGGAAAATCTACCAGTATGGATATGACACGCAGATGGGTGCCATGAGCCAGACAAGCATCTTGGAACTGGTGAGCGACCCGTGGCTGCCGCTGGTTTATACAGGCATCTACATGATGTTGGCCGGAGCGGTATGTATGTTCCTCTTTGGCGGCAGGAAAAAATTGCCAAATTGCCAAATCACCCAATCGTCAAATAAATCGTAAATTGTAAATCGTCAAATCGTAAATCATTATGGTGACTTGGGAACAATTTATATATTTCGCAATAGCAGCAGTCTTGTTGTGGGGCGTAGGTGCCTGGGCAGCATGGCGTGAGAAGACGGCGATGGCCTATACATCTACTGTCATCGGACTTGTCGTGTTCTTCACCTTTATCCTGATGATGTGGATTTCCTTGGAGCGTCCGCCGTTAAGGACGATGGGCGAAACGCGCCTCTGGTATTCCTTCTTCCTGCCGCTGGCGGGCATCATCGTCTATTCCCGCTGGCGTTATAAGTGGATACTCTCGTTCTCTACCGTCCTTGCGTTGGTATTTATCTGCATCAACCTCTTCAAGCCCGAAATCCACAGCAAGACACTGATGCCAGCCCTGCAGAGCCCTTGGTTCGCTCCACACGTCATTGTCTATATGTTCGCCTACGCCGTCTTTGGCGTCGCCACGCTGATGGCGTTGTGGATGCTCATCAAAGACAGTAATCATAATTCTCAATTCTCAATTCTCAATTCTCAATTAGACGACCTCGTCTACGTCGGCCTCGCCTTTATGACCATCGGCATGCTCTTTGGAGCCTTGTGGGCCAAGGAGGCATGGGGTCACTACTGGTCATGGGACCCCAAGGAGACGTGGGCAGCTATCACCTGGTTCGCATATTTGGTGTACATACATTACAGGCAAATACCCACTCACCGGCCTCGTCTCGCCCTGTGGCTCTTGCTCATTTCGTTTGTGCTCTTGCAGATGTGTTGGTGGGGAATCAATTACCTGCCCTCAGCCCAAGGCTCCAGCGTCCATGTCTATAGCATGCCGTCGTAATTATAATGAAAAGTGCCATGTCATACGAGCTGCGGACTGAGCATCAACGATTATAGGAAAGTGAGATGAAGCTTGTACTCCGCAATCAATTTCGGATCATCTTTCAGATCCATTGTCTGGACATACCGCTTAACGGGCTGTCCGTACTCTTTTACATGATATCCTTCTGTCATTTTATCACTGTGTAATCGGCGGTGGGACAGAGATGGCCATCTTCATCCACCACATTTATATAAATGTACGCGAGGTCGTGATGCGAAGACGGTTCGCCAGGAGGAATCGTCACAATCTGGCATCTCTGCGTTGATCACTCCGTTGCCATAGTTAAGCAGTACAACTGGCCCAAAATTATTCAACTCGTCCTTGAGAAAGTTCAAAGACTCATCACCAAAATAAAGCTTGGTGGGATTGTAATAAGAAAAGTTTCCTTGCATAGTAGTTAAGCGAGTGCCATGATGTTGCTTAACGGGGAAAGTAAAATACGTGTCAGGGAAGGGTTCGTCCTTCAGCGTGAAGTGCCACCACTCGGTGTCGAAGGGTTTGAAGCCATGACGGAGCATCGCCTGACGCAGAAGCATGCGGTTCTTGAACTGCTCTTGGGTGATGCTGCGTTTCGGATTGGCTGGACTCTTGCTGTTGTCGCCCGTGTACTCGCCCGTCTCAGGATTACCACAGAAGTCGGGATGGCTCTCAGGACCGAACCAATCGAAGGTGCCGCCCATGTCCAGTTCCTTTTCCGTGTTCATATCGAACAATGTCAGGTCAACGGTACTACCACGCGTATGCCCGCTCTTTGCACAGATATACTCTTGGTCGAAGAGCACGCTTTTGTCGAGGTCGGGATAGAAGTAGGGCTTCATCAGCGTGTCGGCGATGTCCTCGGCCCAGCGCACGAAGTGGTCAACGCCTTTCTGCGGACGGTAGGCATCGTAGATCTTCAGGCGATAGCCCTGTGCCTTCACGTCGTCGCTCACGGCCTTCAGACTGTCTGCAGCCTGCTTGGTCAAAAGCGCCGTCGGCTCCTCGTAGCCGTCGATGCGGGTTCCCACGAAGTTATACGTGCTGAAGTAGCGAATCTCGAGGATGACATCGGGCACAGCCTCACTGAGGGTTACAAACTGACTGGCATCATCAGTCGCGCTGACCGCCGTACTCTTCTTCGTGTCCGAGAAGCAGGACACCATTGTTATGCCGCAGATGGTGAGGGTGGCGGCCATCACCCAATTGAAAATCTTTTTCATATATTGTCAGTTATTTCCCGTTTATTTCATTTTTGTCTTTAGTTATATAACGTTACAACTACGTTCGCCCTTTGCTATTTTGCGAGTTTCCCTTCGCGCTTCTTTCCATTGTGGATAGTACTTGTCCATCAACGCATGGAAACGGGCGTTATGACTAGGCTCCAACAAGTGACAAAGCTCATGAACCACTACATGTTCGACGCACCAATACGGCAACAGCAGCAGGTAGGTAGAATAGCAGATGCTGCGTTCCTTTACGTTACACATACCCCAACGGGATATCATGGGTTTATAACCGACAGACGAGGGACTTACATCCATCACCTTTGAATACCGTTCTATCATGGGTTCCGTCAACGCTCTGATTTTTTCCATTGCCTCCGCCTTCTGGGCCTTTGTGGTTAACGGCAGCTGATTGTAGAATGCTGCCCGCTGATTCTGGCGCTCAGCGGTTTTCTTCCTGGCTTCAACTATCCATTCCTGATGTTCGTTGATAAACGCTTCCACCTCCTTTTTCGATATACCGAAAGGAGCAGATACATGCACATCGCCGTTTCTTACGATGCGCATCGACAATCTGCTTGTCCGCCTGTATGTCAATTGTATAGCCATTTTTCTAATTACTGGCGACGTATATCTTGCGTTTCATGAGTGCAAAGATACGAAACTTTTGAGAAATAAGTACATGATGTTTCGTTTTTTCTCTTTTTTTGCTTACCTTTGCTGAGCAAATCACTAGTTAGAGGCACTCATCGGACTGCTGGGCCGGATGTTTTACGCATCATAACGATTACCCGAAGTCCCAATCCAGCACGTATTCGGCGAAGCCAAAGAGCATTGTTTATAGATATGAATCTGTAATCCCGTTTGCACCGATTATCATATCTTTGTAAGCGAAATCAGTAACTCAACAAAGTCATATGAAAAACGAAACAGCAAACAGCAACCACATTCAGGATGCCGCTAAAGCACATGTCTTCAACCTCATTATCGTCGACGAGAGTGGCTCTATGGGCCATCTCCGTCAGACCACCCTCTCGGGTGTCAACGAAACCATCGACACCATCCGCTGTGCGCAGCAGGAGTATGCCGATACACAGGACCACCATCTCACGCTGGTCACCTTCAGTGGCGTCCCCAGCAGTCCTTCCGTACGCACACTCATCGACTGCGAGCCCATCGGCGAGTCAGTCGAGTATTTCAGCGAGTACATGCCGCATGGCAACACCCCGCTCTACGATGCCATGGGCCAGTCGCTCGTCCGTCTGCACGACAAGATCAAGGACGACCTCGACGCCTCTGCCGTCGTCACCATTCTCACCACAAAGATAGAATAAAAGTTTCGAAAAATCAACCAAAAGGAGGAAAATCTGACGAAAAAATACAATTTTATTGCATTTTTCTCAAAATGTCCTTCCCCCAAGACTGTTTTTTGAATGAAATCTTTCAACTAATGACAGCAACCTTGTTAAGAGGAATTCAGGAAAATAACACGAATAATTTGGGTAAAACTTGCATGATACTAAGAAAAATGCTATCTTTGCATCGTGATAAACGAAGAACTTTATGCCTAGATATTTCTACTATTCCGGAATACAAACGTTTTTGAATGAAAGTGACGACCAGATATTTGGTAAGCTTGCCGGGCGCGACGAGTACGATCTGCTCGTACGCAAAAGAACGCTTGGGCTGAAGAAATTGTCGTGATGAAACAAGTCCTTGATAGCTATAAATCAGAGACAGGTTGGATTGCATTTGAATATACTATTCCGCGTATTGGCAAGCGCATTGATGTAGTTTTGCTGCTGCGTGAACGCGTATTTGTAATTGAATTTAAGGCTGGCGAAGACGAGATAAAACACGCAGATAAGGACCAGGTTCTTGACTATGCACTCGACCTTAAGAACTTCCATCAAGGCTGTGCCGACCGCATGATTGTGCCCATTTTGGTGCCAACCGAGAATGATCAAACATCAACCATATGCCGCCTTTCGCATTACGACGATGGCATTTATGAGCCAATGGTGGCAAACAAAAATTCGCTTGGTGAGGTAATAAATAATGTGTTAGAGCAACAGCTGCCAACTACTCATTATAATGTAGCATTACAGGATTGGGTACGTAGCCGTTATGCACCAACGTCAACTATTGTAGAGGCAGCAAGCGCTCTTTATACCCAACACAGCGTAGCAGATATAACACGCCACGAAGCCGAAGGCGAACAATTGCAACGCACTACCGACTATGTGATGCAAGTAATACGTGATACCAAAGCCCGTCGTGGCAAGAGCATCTGCTTTGTAACAGGTGTTCCAGGAGCAGGCAAAACGCTTGTTGGATTGAATGTTGCTATTCAGCAGTCGGAACAACTTACAGATGGCAAACGCGATTTGGCTGTATATCTATCGGGCAACGGCCCGCTTGTAGCTGTGCTTACTGAAGCCTTGGCGCGCGACAAGAAGCGACAAGAAGAAGAGAATGGTAATACCTATTATATTACTGAAGCACGCCGCGAGGTGTCGCAATTTATACAGATTATCCACCGTTATCGCGACCAGATGCTTGGTAAACTCCGCACGCCTGTGCGCGACGGGAAGATTGAGATTGACCCAGCCAAAGAACTGCGCGATAAAAACGCAGGCTATGCAGAGGTAGAGAATATAGCTATTTTCGACGAGGCACAGCGTTCGTGGGATAAAGAACACCTTGCGGCTTGGTTAAAGCGCAAGAAAGGCTTTAATGATTTTCCAATGTCTGAGGGCGAGTTTCTTATATGGTCGCTCGATCAGCGTGACGACTGGGCAGTAATAGTTTGCCTTGTTGGTGGCGGACAAGAGATTAATACAGGTGAGGCAGGAATAGGCGAGTGGATTAGAGCCATGAACGAAACCTTCCCCGATTGGAAGGTCTACATATCCAATCAACTCACCGATAAAGAATACGCTGAGGGACAAGTGGCTGAGATGTTGGCCGGGCATAAGCATGTAGAATTCTCTTCTGACTTGCATCTGGCCGTTTCTATGAGAAGTTTCCGTGCAGAGAGCCTCTCACGTATGGTTCATTATCTTCTTGAAAATAATGCTCCAATGGTGCGCCAGACATATAACGAAATACGTGAGCGTTATCCTATTGTTATAACTCGTAATCTTGATACTGCAAAGGCTTGGCTTAAACATAAGTCACGTGTTACTCGAGAACGTTATGGATTGCTTGTCTCTTCCAAGGGGTATCGTCTTAAACCGCTAGCCATTGATGTTCGCTGTAAACCTGATACTGTGCACTGGTTCCTCGATGATGCTAACGATGTGCGTTCGTCGTTGTTCCTTGAAGATGCAGCAAGTGAATTTGACGTTCAAGGCTTGGAATTAGACTGGACTTGTCTTGTTTGGGATGGCGATTTTCGCCATACTGATGACGGTTGGGATTATTACGAGTTTAATGGTGGTAATCGTTGGAATCGTATAAAGAAAGCAGAGCGTCAAGCTTATCAGCTTAATGCCTATCGTGTGCTACTTACTCGTGCCCGCCAGGGAATGGTTATCTGCGTGCCCAAAGGCAATTGTGATGATTCAACTCGTCTGCCAGAGTTCTACGATGGCACATATCAATATTTAAAATCTCTTGGGTTCACTGAGATATGAAACAAATTGAAGTTGTAGCAGCGATTATTCGCAAAGGTGATAAGATTTTCGCCACTCAGCGTGGATATGGTGAGTGGAAGGACTGGTGGGAGTTCCCTGGTGGAAAGATGGAACCGGGGGAGACTCCTGAAGAGGCGCTCGTGAGGGAGATTCGCGAGGAGCTGTCGACGGAGATTAGCGTGGACGAGTTCCTGTGTACGGTAGAGCATGACTATCCCCAGTTTCATCTCACCATGCATTGCTATCTCTGCTCTCTACTGACGGAAGCGCTACACCTGAATGAACACGAGGCGGCACGCTGGCTCACGACAAATGAGCTGGATAGCGTGAAATGGTTGCCTGCGGATGTGAAGGTAATTGAGGAATTAAAGAATACTTTTTAAGGAATGAGGCTATATACAGTAGGACATTCAAATCATACACAAGAAGAGTTCTTGAGCTTACTTGTTTCCCACAATATTAACCTTGTGGCTGATGTGAGGAGTGTGCCTGCCAGTAACTATAATCCTCAATTCAACCAAGATGTCCTTTCTGTTTTTCTGCGGAACCATCATATTGATTACCAATTCTTCGGAAAAGAGCTTGGAGCCCGACGAGTAGATAGTATAAATGCTGAAGGACAAGTCGATTTCGAACTAGCTATTCACACCTCTTTGTTTCATCAGGGTATTGAAAGAATTCTTCAATTGCTTCCTGATAATAACATAGCCTTAATGTGTTCTGAAGCAGATCCATTAGAGTGTCATCGCTTTGCGCTTGTTGCCCGTTATTTTCATGAGCATAGTGTCGAGGTCTTTCATATCTTAAAAGATGCTTCTGTGGAGAGTCAGCAAACTTTAGAGCATCAGATGATAACTCGTTATCTTCGAGCACGTAAACCACAGTTGCCAGAGGTCGACGAACTATTTGGAATGTATACATCTGAGCAACAGTTAGCAGATGCATATAGGCTGAAAAACAAAGAAATCGGGTACAGACAAAGCCAAGAAGAATTTTCCGATTAAGTGATCAAACCATGGATACCTATTTTGTCTGTTTGGCTAATTCATATAAGCGTGGAGGACGTTGTATTGCTGGCGTCGAAATTGATATTGATGGCAATAATCATTGGAAGGTTAAACACAAGGAAGATGGAAGTCCTAAATGGATTCGCCCTATTGCTCAGAATACTGAATACGGTGAAATACCCGAAGGTGAGGCATATCTATACCCGTTGCTTTCAGTTGAAAAATTATTGAGGTTATTCCTTGCTCCAACATGGCTCATTCCGAAGATGTCAATTATCAACGGATGTACACCATTGGACGAGTCCCGTCTAGCCCAATCATTCTCAATAAGTTGATTGATGGTGTTCATTCGTCAGTATTTTATACTACAGATTTTTCTATTTCCATTGATGAATATGCCCATGGTGACTACTCTCTTATGATGGTTCATCCAGATGGATTATCTTTTCGCCTTGATCCATCTAAAAATCGGGCAAAGTATTATATGGCATTTAAACACAAAGGTGCCATTTATGATTTTTCGGTAACTGACCCTTTCTTTTATCAATATATTGAGCTGTATCCTGATGCATTGAATAATCTTTCAGATGTTTTCGTAACGTTATCGTTAGGTTTGGAATATGAAGGTCGACATCATAAGTTGATCGCTGCAATTATTGTTCCATCTGCAGATTCACATATAAAAGATCCCTTTTTAATACGCCAAGATATCCTTCGTGAAAAATCAACACGAGCTTTTTCCTTAAAAGAACGCAGAGCTTGCAAACGTTGCTTTGTTGTTCCAAGTCAGGAAGGTTTTTCTGTATGTATGAAAATGAGGAATGGCAAGGATCAATTCATGTTGGTAGATGAAAAGTGTTCTGCGAAAATATGGCAAGTTGTCAATCTAAAGAAAGCATATTTGGTTAGATATGAGGACGCTGATGGAAACGAGGTCCATAGGATTAGAGTTTCTACCACAACAAAGGAAAGTTTGTTTAAGCGTTTGACATCTTTCTTTAAACTCAGATTTGGATTATGTGATTATAAATAGTCTATCTCCCGAATTGTGAGTTCGTCGGGTTGTAGGCCGTCTACGCAATGAAGGTAACAGAGTACCCAGTTGCCGTATTCGTCGTATTCGTATGTGAGATCAGATATCAGCGTATAGTGTGGTGTGTTGTTCCATTTTCTTGACTCTTTCTGCAAAATCCTCTGCATTATACCGATAAACATCCCACCTGTCTTCTTGTTGGTCAAGACCCATTACGGAAACTTCACGTAGGGGGATTCCTTGCTCGTCGTAATAGGTATCTTTGCACATATAAAGATGGAAAGTTATACCATTATAATCAGCGGTATGACCACTATTCTCATCCTCTGGGTTGCAAATAGCTTTCATTGCATCGTAAAGAGGGTGGGAAGAGTCGTAGTTCTTCTCACGAATGTGCTTAAACTTATATGATGTATTGTTATGTTCCATCGTAACAGTTTGTTTACTCTGCATGCAAAGATAAGAAAAAAAATGAGAAAACAAACATATATTGTAATAAGTTTCAATATAATGTTGTACCTTTGCAATCGATAATTATTAAGTTTGAGAACATGGGGTAACAACTAACCCCTTATAACCAATAGAATATGAGACATCGAATAAAAGCAGGTAAGATTGGCTCGTTCACACCTGAGGAGCAGAAGGTGGAACGAGAGCAATTGGAAGACAGGGAAGTTATTGAGGATGTGGAATACATCTTCGAAGAAGACACGGAACTCAGAAACGATGATGAGGCCCTAGCGGCTATGGAGTTTTACGACAGCCCAGACGAGCTATAATATGTGTGGCGTTTACATTATATGTGCATTGATTATCTTTATAGCTGCGTGCATCACCCCGTGGTGGTTCTTGCCCGCGGTTATTGTAGGTTATATTGTTTTGTATTGGTTTTTTGATGGGATTATGCATAGAAGAAGGTAATTGCCACGAATTGCCCATGAAATATTCATTAATGATAAATTATCACTAGTGTCCACTAAAAGTTTTCGGAGATGTTTGTAAGTTATTTAAATATAGATCTTTAGAGCGAAAAATTGACGGTGACGATTTGAATTGACTACCTTTGCAATTCAAAAGCAAATCAGTCATTCGATGAACACCGGAAAATATATTTTCGCCCAACTCATAGAGTTCTTGCCTCAAAGAATCTTTGATAGAATTGTAATGAAATACGAAGGAAACAAATACGTGAAACATTTCACTTGCTGGAATCAGTTGCTCGTCATGATGTTCGGGCAACTGAGCAACCGTGACAGCCTTCGCGATTTGACCAATACTGTTTCTGCGCACACCAACAAAGCCTATCATCTTGGCTTTGGCAAGAACGTGACGAGAAGCAATCTCGCAAAAGTCAACGAGAGACGTGAGCCACGTATCTTCGAAGAGTTTGCCTACCATATGATAGACATTGCGAGAAAGAAGAGAATCAACAAAGACTTTGAGATAGAAGGAAAGGCGTTTGCCTTCGACTCTACTACCATCGATCTTTGCCTGAGTGTCTTCTGGTGGGCAAAGTTCCGTCGTACGAAAGCGGGAAGGACTAGGGCGATGGATGATGTAAGATGGATGATGGAAGATGGATGATGGAAGATGGATGATGGAAGATGGATGATGGATGATGTTTGATGTCGGAAGTCGGATGTTTGAGATCAGAAGTCGGAAGTCATAAATTGAAAGGAGGTGAATCATGAAGAAGAAAGTCATTGAGGTAGCGGTGAAGGTGATAGTAGCTGCACTCACAGCCTTTTTGACGGCCATCACGACCACGAGCTGCATGGGCTTCGGGCCCTTCTAGAAAAAAGGCTGGTATCCACACGGATGCCAGTCTTTTGTCTTTCTTCCTAAGTGCTGTTGTTATTTTGGCATTTCTATCAC
>JAEEGK010010669.1_pt1 | contig 21158 bp, 14 predicted proteins | sample 8958771 | NCBI WGS metagenome assembly JAEEGK01 (sample SAMN16246547, study PRJNA631951) | gut metagenome | biome: gut microbiome; feature: rumen; material: SC-attached | host: Bos | place: Iran: Karaj | collected 2018-10 | reverse complement strand
CAAGCTTGCTGTCGTTTCCAAACTTGTCCCATTCATCTATGATAGAGCCGTGGTCACGATTGACACTTCTGCGTTTGACGTAATAGCCACTGTTTTCACTGACTCCCTCAAGCTTAATAATAAGCTTTTTGTCATCCTTCATATCAAAGTATGGCTTTACATCCTCTACGGTAGCTTGGTTTTCAGCATCGATAAAATAGCTGGAATTGTACCAAACCGTGTTGAAGCAGATGATTTGATATTCATCATCAGCCACTCTTGTAACCATGTAGTTGTCACCCCTGGCAATCACCTTGGTTCCAAGATAATTGAGCATCTTTATAGCATAGAATATCGGCTTGCGGATGGTGTCCTTTGATACCAAACCGCCGCCACCATTGATAACACTTCTAGAGGCAAAGGAATTGCACTGCCAATCGGAGGCAATCCAAAGCCCCCATATATCAATCAGACTTGCGTACTTTACTATATCTCTAATCAACAGACAGGCTCTAAAGCAGCTGTCGTTCATAAAATTTTGGTTCGAACAGGTCAGATTCCATTCAGAAATCACTAGCTTGTCTGCTGGTACGCCAAGTCTTTCAAAGGCTTCGTAGGCTAGCTTTAGCTCGCTGCCCTCAAACTCCTGATCCTTTGAGCGAACAAATCCCGCCTGACCACCGTCTATTGTGGTGATAGGCTTTGGAATATAAGGAAACAGAATAATAGAAATAAAATCTGGCACATAAGCACAATTGTTAAGCTGCGTGATTGTTGAATCGAAGAACTTTTGGTTCTCCACACTTGCACCGGCTGAATACCCGACAATTGCATCAGGTGCCAAATCCTTGATTGTCTTTGCGAAGAACTCAAACACGTCTATGAAGTCGTAGCCCTCTACCACATAAAAATCGTCGTAGTCAGAGTGGAAGCCCTCGATACCTATCTCGTATCTCCAGGTGGATATTTCTCTCTCGCCATAGCGGCGGATTAGCTGCTTGAAAAACTGCTTGTACATATCCGCCCACACACGCTTGTCCTTGAAGTGGATTCGGATATCCTCCAACCAAGTAGATTCTTCTGGATTTTTGACGTTTGCATATGGCCTGTTTGTGAAAGCGAGCCAAGGCTTGATTCGATTTTCCACAAGGAAATCCAGCGCCTCGAATATCATGTCAAAATTGTAATTGCCGATGGTTTCACCATCGCTGACCATATTTTTATTGTTGAAAATCATCCAGATTCTGGCGTATTTGAATCCTAGTTCTCGAGCCAAATACTGGATGTGATATTGATTGTTAGCACGTAAAATATCGTGGACAAAGCCTACATTTACAAGCTTGTTCCAGCTGCGCTTCAGTTCGGTGGATTCCTTGACGTTTACCAGTGCCTCACTTTGGGATTCCTGAATCACCTCATCCGAAACCTGCTTGAATTCAGATTGGATTTTTTCTTTTATCTCTTCATCCACGTCGTCGGTCTTAACCGCTTGGCCTTTCATCTTTTGGCGGTATTCTGTAGGAGCCATGTTATAAATCTCCCTAAACACCTTGGTGAAGGCTGATGCGTTAGAAAAACCGCAGTCCATGGCAATCTTGGTCATGTTCTTTTCGGTATATAAAAGCTCGTCCACTGCATATCTAGTGCGGACTTGATTAACATACTCAGCAAAATAGGTGCCTGTCTGTTTTTTGAAAAGCCTAGATAATGTAGATGTAGACGTGTACATCTGCTTTGCCAAATCGGACAGACTGATGCCATCTTGAAAGTTGGTATGGACGTAGTGGATTATGATTTGAAGCTTTTCGTCTGCATCAAAATTGTCCGAGATTTCGTTGTTGGTGTCATCCACCATATGATTCTCGATAAGCTCGTCCAAAAGTCTATATAAATAGCTGTATATTAAGCTGTCTGTTTTCTTGAGGGATGTAACATGCTGATATACGATATCTCTGCACAAAGACACAATCTGACTGTAGGATTTGGTGGTGTCTGCAGCACTGTTACAAATGAAAAAGCTGTTTGGCTTTTTGAGGATGTGAACCAGCACTTGGTAATCATACATGATGGAGCACACAATGCTCTTGCCCACAGACTCGATGCTGTGCTGAATACTGGAATTGATAACAAGAACGTTGTCACGCTCCAGGGTAAAAACTGTATCTTTAAGCTTTACCTTGATAGAGCCCTCCACAACGTATAGTAGCTCAACATCTGTGTGCAGATGTTGAGCTTCTGTCATATTCCTGTATATATTTACCTTAAACTGATTAAAACTATTCATGTAAATATTTTAATCCAAAAAATTTTGAATGTCTATGAAGGCAGTAATACTTACTCGCCAAATGAATTTTGTGCAATTAAATTAACCTTCAATCCATTTTGCCATAGCAGCCTGATGACGACGTACCTGCTCGATACTGTCGACTTCCATGTCTGCTCTAAGGTGCTCGCCACCTTCGTACTCTGAGCTTAAGAAACCTGTATAGCCAGCCTTCTTGTATGCCTCGATTACCTCTGGAAGTGCTACTGCTGTCTCCTCAAGGTCCTCATGTACGTTGTAGAACTTGGCATGTGTATGGAAGATATAATCGATGTTGTCGATAATATCCTGTGGCTCTGACCAAGAATATGTGAATGATGCACCTGCATATGCTAAATCAGCTGGGCCACCGCCTGCTGCCTTAACTGCATCCATCATTTCCTGCATGCCGTTTGCCATACGATATTCCATGTTGGCCTTTCCAAGGTTAAGGTCATATTTAATCTTGGTAAAGCCCTTTGCAACACGCTGTGCGTAAGCATCATCAACAATCTTGATGCACTCTTCCTTAGCGCCCTGGCGACGTGCCTTGTCACGAAGAACATCTGGGATATTCTTGCAGAAGATTCCCATGTCAGGTACAAAACCAAAGTGCTTTGTGCCGGTTCTCTTAATCATTTCCATGTATCCATCTGCCCAACCTGAGTTAAGTGAGAATGGTGCATGTACTTCAAGACCAATCTTTACGCCAACCTCCTCTGCGTATGGAAGGCTGCCTTCGATAACATCCATAGGTGTTGAAACCAAAGTACGAAGTACCGGGAAACCTAAAAGTGATGCAAGACGAAGGTCTCTGTTCATCATGTTAACCTGCTCTTTTAAAGTGAGTGTACGATTATCGTAAATACGATTCTCCAAGAATGCATCGTAGCAGGCAGGTGTAAGATTGTATTTCTTCATCCACTCAAACCACTGATCTCTGAAGGTCTGTGTTTCAATTGGAAGTGGGAACTTTCTAATCATCTGCTCAGCAAGAAGCTCTACACCTGTTGCTCCTGTCTTGGCAGTTTCACGTAAGCATCCCTCTAAATCAAGCTTTCCAAGATAAAACTCATCCTGGTAGCTGTAGAGAGATACGGCTCTTTTAATATCGCTCATTTCATTACCTCCCTACTAAATCTCAAATGTAGTATTGCAAGGTGCCTCAATTACAAATGGCATATATGAAGGAGCAATCCTCTGGATAGCTTCGATTGTATGGCTGCCCTTTGCAAGTCCGCCCTCTTTTTTAACTGTTACTGTTGCATACTCGCCAAACTCCCAGCGATACTCTGGATCGATGACTGTTCGGCATTCTTCTAATGTAAATGTCTCGCCATTTACAGTGATTGTGATGTCTTCTCTATTTACATTAACACCATCAACCTTAAGGATGATGTCCCTCAAAATCGAGAGAGTAAATGAACGGTAGTACTGGGCTTTCCAGTCGAAGCTATAGCCCACTACCTGTCCATTCTCCTCAACATTCTTAAAGCTAGATGGATTATAAATTGGTCTTCCTGCCATTTATATATCCTCCGTAAAATTTGTAATTCTTTTAATAAGACGAAAGTTTTCTAACAAGATTTAAAATCCTTATTTAAAAGAAGTATTCCTTACCAGACTCTGCTGACTTGTAAATACCCTCAAGAATCTGTGTTACTACAAATGCCTGCTCTGGCTTAACAAGTGGCTCCTTGTCGTTGATGATAGCATCAAGCCACTGATCTGCCTCGCGAACAGCCTCTGCTGCAGCGCCACCCTCGAAGAAGTCAACTACGCCTGCTGGAGAGATAACCTTCTCCATAAGCTGGTTGTGCTCAACTGTGTTGTAGATGAGCTCATCCTGTGGATATGAACCACCGTGGTGAATCTCAGCACCTGCCTTTGTACCGCAAAGTGTTGTAGATGCTTCCATAGACTTAAGAACGTTAAGTGCCCAAGAAGCCTCAAGGTATATAACTGCACCATTCTTCATCTTTACAAGACCGAAAGCTGAATCCTCAACCTCAAAAGTCTTAGGATCCCAAGGACCAAATACGTTACCCTCTGGACCATGCTCGTCACGACCAAGCTTGTAGAATACCTGACCAGAAACTGAAACTGGCTCATAGTTATCCATCATCCAAAGTGTGATATCAAGAGCGTGTGTTCCGATATCGATAAGTGGACCGCCACCCTGAAGTGCCTTGTTAGGGAATACACCCCATGTAGGAACTGCACGACGTCTAAGAGCGTGTGCCTTTGCCATGTAAACTTCACCAAGCTCTCCAGCTTCGCATGAAGCGTGAAGTGTCTGTGTATCATCACGGAATCTATTCTGGTAGCCGATTGTAAACTTCTTACCAGACTTCTTCCAAGCATCAATCATCTTACGTGCATCCTCTGTACAGTGAGCCATTGGCTTCTCGCACATTACATGCTTGCCAGCCTCGAAAGCTGCAACTGTAATTGGGCAGTGTGCAACGTTTGGAGTACATACATGTACAACATCAATGTTCATTGAAGTGTCAGCAAGCATCTCCTTGTAATCTGTATAAACCTTTGAATCTGCTGAGCCATACTGCTCTTTAGCCTTTACTGCTCTCTCTTCAATGATGTCGCAGAATGCAACGATTTCTGCTCTATCTGGAAACTTTGCAAGAGAAGGAAAATGCTTCTGATTTGCAATTCCTCCGCATCCTACTACAGCAACTCTAACTTTACTCATTTTTAATTCCTCCTAATATCTCTCGCATATAAATCACTATCTAATGTACTTCTCTCGCTGGTTACGCTCTCAATCTTTTCTAATATTTTTCCCGCTTGTTACACTCTCAAGCCTTAGTATTTCACCGGTCATCTAACACGATTCCCTTGTGAAATCTAAGAGCTTGATAGTTACAAGCTAGTTCTATCTTTCTTTTAGATTGATAGCTACCAGCTAGTTCCATCTTATTGTCAGTGACTTATATGCTATTTTTAATCTTATTAATAATTGAATTTTATAATTGCCTAATACTTAGCCTTCTATATATTCTGCTGCTTCCATACCAGCGATACGTCCTGTGTTTACAGCGTAACCCATTGAGTTACCTGGAAGTAGGAACATGTAGCTGTCATCATAGATGTTGCATGAATCAGCACCACAAGCATAAAGACCTGGGATTGGCATGAAATCTTTGTCACAAACCTCACAGTTTTCGTTGATTCTGATTCCACCGACCGTACCGTATCCACCTGGATGATATGTTCCACAGTAGAATGGTCCCTTTCTTAACTTACGAAGGTATCTGTAGTTCTTGAAGAACTCCTCATCTCTGCCTTCGCAGTAATCGTTGTAGTCATCGATTGTCTCCTCGAGAACCTCTGCATCAACACCAATCATCTCTGCAAGCTCCTCGATTGTCTCAGCCTTAAAGAAGTTCTTAGAACCTTTGGAAACAACCTCGTCCATTCCCTCATAGAAATCTGATACGTCTGGATCTGGTGTAACAAGGCTTGTTACATCAACACCGTTCTTTACATATGACTTAACGATTGTTGAATCAACGATTGAATATAAAACCTTATCCTTCTGATGCATTGCTACATTTGAAAGATATGTTGTGTTCTGTGCATATTCCTCGTTCATTACACGCTTACCAAACTTGTTAACAATAAGGTTTGGTTGTCTGAGAACGTTCTTTACTGAGCCTGAAGCTTCCTCGCCACCGCCAAGGTCGCAAGCCTGCTCTATTCTAACTGGAAGGTGGTCAGCACCTGCCTCCCAAGCCATCTTTAATCCATCACCCATAAGACCTGGAATTGCAAAGTTGAACATGTCCTTACCCTGCTCTAAGCCAGTTTCCTCAAGGATGAATTCCTTGTTGCATCCGGCACCGCCTGTCGCGATAACTGCTGCCTTACACTCGATTGTGAATTCCTCACCATCCTTATTTACTGCAACAACTCCGCAAACCTTGCCTTCATCATCCTTAAGAATCTTCTTGCCAGCTGTCTCAAGTAAAACTTTTACCCCAAGCTCCTGAGCTCTGTTAAGAAGTGCCTTGTTCATATGACCTGCTGCACGAGGTCCGATCTTGTTTCCAGTCTTAACGATATGCCATGTAGCCTCTGACTGTGGGAAGTACTTGAATGCACCTTCAAACTCAACTCCCAAGTCCTCAAGCCACTCAATTGTCTCGCCTGACTGCTCGAAGTATCTCTTTATAAGTCTTGCATCAACATTGTAATGTGTGTAATCCATAAACATGTTAAATGCCTTTTCAACAGTGATATCTATCATCTGTTGCTGCTGGTACTTTGTTCCAATACCAAGTGGTCCCATACCCATGTTGGCTGCACCACCAGTAATTGCTGCTTTTTCAATTAAGATAACCTCTGCGCCGTCCTCTGCTGCCTGAACAGCTGCTGACAAACCAGATGGGCCACCTGCAATTACAACTAATTGTGTCTTTAAGTTTTCCATTTCTTCTCCTTCTAAAACTTCAACCTGATTGTTTGGTTCTTATTTTCTTGTATATAAGTTATCACCCAAAAGCCGTTACAACTATTTTCAAATTCCTTAAACCTTATCTATTATTGCATTCAAATTTTTGCTGCCATTTTCATCTGCAAAAAAAGACAAGACACTGTTGCACAGGCTAGAACTTACCTACCTTAGTTCTCTTCTTAGGAAGCTTTGGTAACTTGGTGGCTGTCTTGATGCAGCCCTCGTCGCAGGCGCCTACACACTTGCCGCACTGCTCGCAAAGATCCTGGTCAATCATATGGATGAAGCCATCTTTTCCTTCGATTGCATCCTCTGGGCAAGAATCGATACAGTCGCCACAGCCGATACATTCGTCAGGATCGATAAAGTAAAGTGCAGCTGCCTTGTAGCACTTGCCACACTTACAGGTCTTTTTCTTGATATGGTCATTAAACTCCTCTGCAAAAATTTCCATTGCAGATGTAAGAGGCCTTGTCATGCTCTGGCCAAATGGACAGTAAGCGCCCACTGTAATCAGCTCAGACACTTCCTTTATAAGGTCAACATCTGTAGCCTTTGCCTTTCCTGTAGTCATCTCTGTGACAATCTGTCTAAACTGAGATGTACCCTCACGGCAAAGAACGCACTTACCGCAGGAAGCCTGGTAAGCCTGGTTCATAAGCTGAACGCAGGCATCTACTATACACTGGTCCTGACCGTATATAGATATTGAGCTAAACTTTTCTGTGGCATCTATCTTGGTTGAAGAAGCTTCCTCAGGTGCAACAAAGGAACCCTTCAAACCACCGATAAGCACTGCCTTAGCTTTGTCAAGTGATGCTACTTCTGACAAGGCTGTTCCTACTGCAACCCTCTTAATCTCTGTTTTATCGCCTGAATTTACAGCGACAAATCTCTCTTCAAAACCGTTTTTAATTCCGTAGGCAACCTCAGGTGTGATAACCGAAACTGCCTTTTCCTCATATACTGCAACGTAATCATCCTGAATCATTGGACGTGGAAGATTGCCTGAAAGCACCTGGGCTACAGCATAAGGGTTGTTAAGAGTAGGGGATGTAGTTTTGGTGTATCTCACCTCGCCATCCAAGCCCTCCACCTTGTCTCCTTCTAATAGAAGGTAAATTATATCTGCATCAACATCCTTTGCCTGCTGGTTTGCACCTGCAACAACATCCTCAAGATAGTTGTTCATAAGATACATGGAGATTGGTGCCTTTACATCGTCACTGACGCAACTAACAACTAATAAATTCTTCATTACTGCTGACCTCCTTCCTCTTCAATGAAATCACTCCAGAACTTTTGTGGAGAGATCTGTACACGAAGGTCACACTGCAAGCAACGGCTTGCCTCACAGCCTGCCTTGCTGCAATCAAAGCCAAGATCCATTGGCTCGAAGTTGCACTTTCTAGCCTGAATATCTGTTACATTTGGCTCGTTGCGATGAGTCTTTGTAAGGTCTTCGTTCTTGCCAATGCATGGATTTAAAATCTGCTCTGGTGCAAGGCTTTCCTCGATGTTTCCATCGCCGCCAAGATACTTGTCAATTTCACTGACAGCTTCTCTTGCCTCTGCAATTGCTGCAATTACGGAACGTGTACCAGTAACTGCATCACCAGCAGCATAAATGCCATCTACAGATGTCTTGTGGCCCTCTGTTGTAACCACGCGACCTCTGTTAAGCTCAAGGCCAAACTCCTCATCAATATCCGGATGCTGGCCAACAGCAAAAATAACTGTGTCTGCAGGGAAGGTAACTGTTGAATCAGGAATGCGGGTAAACTCTGGACCCTTAGGACCAAATTTAAGGCCTTCGATTCCTGTAACAGTAAGGCCTGTCACCTTGCCGTTTTCTGATTCAATGGCATCAAAGGTACGGGAATTCTCAACGATAATTCCGTCTTCCTTTGCCCATGTAACTTCTTCTTCTGATGCGGTCATCTTGTCTGCTGCCTCAAGACATGTCATAACAACATTCTTTGCCCCAAGGCGAAGAGCTGACTCTGCACAGTCGATTGCAACGTTACCACCACCAAGGACAACCACGTTTTCTCCAACTGGAAGTGGCTCATCTAAATTGATGGCACGAAGGAAATCTGCATTGAGATAAACACCAGGCAAATCATTTCCTTCAAGAGGAAGCCTGTTACCTGCATGTGTTCCCACAGAAACAAATACTGCATCATAACCCTGAGCCTTAAGCTCAGCAGCTGACTTCACATCGCTGTTGCACTTGATTTCTACTCCAACTGCCTCAATTTCTGCAATCTCTCTGTCTAATACCTCGCGAGGTAATCTATATGAAGGAATACCATATCTCATCTGACCGCCAGCCTTTGGAAGCTTCTCAAAAATAGTAACTTCATGGCCAAGCTTCTTGAGATAGTAACCTGCTGTAAGACCTGCAGGGCCTGCACCAATCACTGCCACCTTTTTGCCAGTTGCAGCCTTCATAAATGCCTTTTCTTTCCAGCTACCATCGTCCTGGCTTGCTGCAAATCTTTTAAGATTTCTAATAGAAAGAGGTCCATCAAGATGATTTCTCTTACACTGTAATTCGCATGAATGCACGCAAATATAGCCAAGTGATTCTGGGAATGGTGCCTTCTCGCGAACTGTTGCTGCAGCTGCTGGGAAGTTTCCTTCCTTTATAAATCTGATGTACTTTGGAACGTTGATATGAGCTGGGCATCCTTCACTACAAGGAACAAGGGTCATCTCACGGCTGAGGCCCGGATCATCCTTAAATACTCCAACCTTATCTCGAATAGAACCTGTAGGACAAACCTCTACGCAGGCTCCACAGAACTGGCAGCCAGCTTCTTCAAGGCTGTTTCCATTGATAACAACCTTCATTCTTCCATCGACCTTTTCAAACTTAAGGGCACCTACGCCTCTAAGCTCTGAGCAGGCACGAACGCATCTGCCGCAAAGAATGCAACGATACATTTCGTGAAGCATTAATGGATTCTCTTCATTTTCAATAAGAGGAAGCTTCTGCTGACGTAAATCACGACCTGAATCTCCTACATACTGAGAAATTGAAGCAAGCTGACACTTGCCATACTTAGGACATCCAACGCACTCGCTTGGATGTGTTTTGAACATTAAATCACAAGAAAGCTTTCTAACCTTTTCAGCTGTCTCGTCCTTAGTGTTGATTACCATGCCCTCCTTAACCTTTGTAGAGCAGGATGTAATAACACCATCAACTCCGTCTTGTTTTACCACACAAAGACGACATCCCCCATTTGGATGCAAATCGTTGTGGTGACAAAGATGTGGGATATAAATACCATTATCAAGAGCTGCCTCTAGGACAGTTTTTGATTCATCTGCCACTATAGACTTGCCATCAATTGTCAAATTGACTGTTGCCATAATACTAGACTCCTTTAAAATTAAATCTTTAGAAAATAAGAACAAATTTAATTCCTTTTTGACTGTTCTTATTCTAAAAAAATAAACGTCAAGGTTCTTTTAAAATCTTTTACGATTTTTTGCCTTAATTTGCACAATTGATTTATCCATCTATGGGGGATGCAACAAATGCTATGATTGTATTGCAGTCTCAAAGTTCTTGATTCGCTCATTCATAAGGGAATCAAGCTTTTCCTTATTTGCCATAATCTTTGGTCCACAGATTCCTCCAAAGCTTTGGATTTCTACTGTGTGCTCACGAAGTCCCTTGAATGTGCCGCGGGCTCTCTCCTGCTGCTCCTTGGTAAATTCAACCTGTATACCATCATCAACAATTGAAAGCTGACCGTGGATACCACAGATTGGGCATGTGACCTTTGTTGAGCCAGGTCTTATCATAAGAAGTCTCTGGTGACAAACCGGGCATACCTCTTCAGGCTTACCTGCCGGTCTAAAGAATTCTACTGAATCGTCATTTAATCCAAGGACAGTGCGCTTGCCCATCTCGTGCATGTTTGCAATAAGCTCATCATCAAGGTATGGAATTCCTGTTGTGCCCATGCAGTTTGCATTGTAGTTACCCATTACCTTCATCATAGGTGGGAAGCCAAAGAAATGTAGTGTGGATGTACCCATTGATGTCCAATCATCTGTGATAGCTCCGCCTACTGAAATATAAGAAACAGTTTTCTTTCTCAATCTTTCCATAGGGAAGTCATCTGCGTTGCCTGGAAGCTCCCCGTTTCTTCTCTTATCAAGTACATAGGTAATTGCAGAATAGTCATGACGACAAGAGAATCTATCTACAAAATCCTTGAACTGACCTACTGGCTGAAGCACATAAACCGGTGCACCTAAAATAATTGAGTCCGCCTCGTGAACCTTATCCTCCAGCATCTGGAAATCATCCTGGAAGATACATACATTGTCTTTTCCTTTTTCTAACTGGGTAGAGCAGGCTCCGCAGCCACGGCATCTTCCAATGTTAAGATTTACCGTATTTACGAATTCCACCTCAATTTCCGGCATAGCTTCTTTTGCACCAAAGAGAGCTTCCTTTACCAAAATATCAGTGTTTCCATTTTTTCTACCAAAGGAAATACCTAAAACCTTCATCTTTTTTCTCCTGTTCTTTTATTTAACAAATTTCTCTGCATAGTGACATGCCACAACGTGATTTGGCTTAAGCTCTCTCAATTGAGGTTCCTGTGCATAACACTGCTCGGTTGCGTAAGGACAGCGAGCAGCAAATCTACAACATGGCTTTGGGTCTATTGGAGATGTAAGCTCTCCTTTTAGCACCATTCGCTCATGTTTTGCATGTACATCTGGAATTGGGATAGCAGACAACAGTGCCTGGGAATATGGATGAATCGTATTTTTGAAGATTTCATCTGCAGGGCACTTTTCAATCATCTGTCCCAAATACATAACAACAATATCATCTGAAATGTGCTTAACAACTGACATGTCGTGGGTGATAAACATATAGGTCAGACCTCTCTCCTGCTGCAGGTCCTGCAGCAGATTGAGGATCTGTGCCTGTATGGAAACATCAAGAGCTGATACTGGTTCGTCACATACAATGAACTCTGGATTAAGGGATAGTGCTCTTGCTATGCCAATACGTTGACGACGACCACCATCAAGCTCATGAGGATACACACCTTCAAGTCGCTTGGCCAAGCCAACAAGCTCCATCATCTCTCTTGCCTTTGCAGATACCTCCTGCCTGGACATGGATTTGTTGTTGGTCTTAATAGGCTCTTCTATCAGCTGTAACACATTCATACGTGGGTCTAAGCTTGCATAAGGATCCTGGAAAATCATCTGAATATCGGCACGATATTTTTTCTTGAATTCCTTGATAGGCATGTTTGCAATATCCTCGCCCTTGAAAATGATTTCACCGCTGGTTGGCTCGTGAAGTCTCATTAAGGTCTTGCCAAGGGTTGATTTGCCGCAGCCTGATTCTCCAACTACTCCTACTGTTTTCCCCTTTTCAATGTTGAGGGATACGTTGTCTACCGCATGCAGGCTTCCTCTTGGAGTAGAAAAATATTTCTTTAAATTTTTAATTTCTAATAAATTCTCTGCCATTATTTTTCCTCCCTTGCCTGATACTTAAGACATTTCACCACATGGCCATCGCTGACCTCGTAAGGCTGTGGATCCTGTATCTTGCAAGCGTCACATTTTTCATCACACCTGTCATAAAAGCTGCAATGACTAGGTAAATCAGATGGATCACAAACCATTCCCGGAATCACATGAAGTCTTTCAACATCTTTGTCCAAAGATGGAATTGATTTGTATAAAGCCTTGGTGTATGGATGCTTTGGATTATCAAAAATCTCCTGTAAGGTTCCATACTCAACAATTTCACCTGCGTACATAACTGCACAGTGATCGCACATTTCAGCCACCACTCCCAAATCATGGGTGATTAAAATTGTGGATGTGTTGTTCTTTTTTTGCAGGCCACGCATCATATCAAGAATCTGTGCCTGAATTGTTACATCAAGTGCTGTGGTCGGCTCGTCTGCAATTAGCAAATCCGGCTCGCAGGCCAAAGCTATGGCAATTACGATACGCTGCTTCATTCCACCTGAAAACTGGTGTGGGTAATCCTTGTATCGCTCCGGAACTATGCCTACCAGTCCAAGCATTTCCTGGGCACGCTTAAGAGCTTCTGCCTTGGAGCACTTGTCGTGAAGCAATATAACCTCGGCGATTTGATCTCCCACAGTTTTAACAGGGTTGAGGGCTGTCATTGGATCTTGAAAAATCATGGAGATTTTGTTACCTCTAACAGCTCTCATTTCCCTTTTTGATTTTTCTAAAAGGTTCTCACCTTCGAATTTAATTTTTCCTTTTTTGATGGCTCCAACATGCTCTGGAAGTAATCCCATTATAGCTAGAGCTGTCGTTGTTTTTCCTGCGCCTGTCTCGCCCACCAGACCAAGAATTTCTCCCTTTTTCATGGTGAGCTTAATGTTGTTTACAGCCTCTACTACCTCATCGTCAGTTTCGTAGTGAACCACCAAATCTTCTATTTCTAAGATATTTTCCATGATTATCCTTTCCGACTTTATTTGGATTTAGGATCGAAAGCATCTCGCAAGCCATCACCTAAAAGGTTAAATGCAAAGCAGGTAACCATAATCATAAGGGCTGGGAAAAACATCATGTAAGGACTGCTGGTCAAATATGCTTTTCCATCATTTAAAATAAGCCCCCATTCAGGTGTAGGCGCTGCAAGTCCAACTCCGATGTAGCTCATTGCGGACATCATCATAATTGAAACTGCCAAAAATCCTACAAAATAAATAATCATTACGCCTGCGGCATTTGGAATCATATGTTTAAAAATCATTTTCATCTGACCAACTCCAATTGCCTCAGAGGATTCGATGTAGTCACAGCCGCGAACTCTGAGAATAGCCGCTCTGTTGTTTCTTGCCATGGTAGGCATGGATGCAAACATAACTGCTGCAACAAGCTGAGGAATACCATTTCCTAAAACAGATACAATGCACATTGCCATCATAATCATTGGAATGGATTGAAATACATCCATGATTCGCATTATCACCGTATCTACAACTCCACCGCAGTAGCCTGCAATAATTCCAAGCAGGCCACCGGATAATAGAGCTGCAATGGTACAGAATAATGCTATAAATAATGAATATCTGGCACCATAAACGCATCGACTGAAAATGTCTCTGCCAAACTGATCTGTTCCAAATAGATGCGCCGAGCTTGGCGGCTGCATCATAGCTAAATAGTCCTGACTCTGATAATCATAAGGTGCAATAAAATTAGCAAATATCGCAACCAGTATAAGAATCCCCACTACTATAAGCCCAACTATAGCTGTCTTATTTCTTCTAAATCTCTTCCATGCTTCAAATGCAGGAGTAGATTTTACAGGCTTATTTCTCTTAGCCTTTTTCTTTGCAATTTTCTCCATCTCTGGAGTGTATAACTTTGCCATATCCTTCTCCTTCAATGAATATTATGCTGCTTTTTTTAGCTTCTTTTTTCCGCCAGAAATAATTGTGGTCTTTAGTCGAGGGTCAATAAGTATAAAGCTAATATCTACCAAGAGATTAATAACTGTTAGTACTATCGCTATTATTAACGCTCCGCCTAGAACCGATGGATAATTACGCTGTGTAATTGAATCTGTAATGTATTTTCCAACACCTGGTATACCAAATACTGTCTCTAAAACCATGGCTCCACCAATGGAGTTGCCAAGGTTGGTTCCGATGGACTGAGCCACTGGAATCATTGCATTTCTAAGTGCATGTCTTTTGGTAATGTTTCGCTCTGTCTGGCCCTTTGCCCTTGCTGTTCTGATATAGTCTTCCGAAAGCACTTCTAACATAGAAGAGCGGGTGATACGGGTGTAGCTTGCTACTGATGAAAGACCTATACACATCATTGGCAAAATATAGCCTTTGGCAGATTCAATTCCGCTGGATGGAAGAATGTGGTAGGTTACTGCAAAGATAAAAATCAAAACCAGTCCCACTACAAACTCCGGAACGGATTGGAAAAACATTGATACAACAAGCACCAGTGAATCTATCCAGGTGTATTTCTTTAGTGCAGATACAATGCCTAAAATTATTCCTATTACTGCACCTATTGCCACTGCACCAAGAGTTATCAATCCAGAGGTTTTCAGCCTAGGTAATATTTCTGATAAAACCGGATTTCCTGTTCTATAGGAGTCTCCAAAGTCTCCTTTAGTTACGATTCCTTTTATATAATTGAAATACTGAACCACCACTGGATCATTCAAACCCAATTCTTCGCGTTTTGCATCTACCTGTTCCTGGGGTGCATCATTTCCTAAGATAATTCTTGCAGGATCACCAGGAGTAAATGTTTTTAAAGCAAATATGATGGCTGACACCCCCAGCATAATAGGAATAAGATATACAATTCTCTTGATAATATATTTAATCATCGTCAGCTCCTATTTCTTAATTACTGTTCGCGATAGAATGATGTAACATCGATATATCCGCGCTCTCTAGTTGCAAGACCGTAAATGTCTGGCTGTGTAATTGCTGAACGCAACTCTGGACAAAGGTTAAGTACAAGTGTGTCTCTCTTGAAAATCTCCTCAAGTGCTGCAACCTTTTCCTTAGCAGCTTCGTTGTCCTCTGCCTTAATTACATCCTGAATAGCAGACCAGATTTCATCTGTAGTATACTTGTCACCACCTATACAGAATGTGTTAATTGAATTTTCATCAAAGAATACCCATGCTGATGGATTTCTTGAATCAAGGTACTCACCAACAAGGATGATGTCATAGTCACCACCGTTTGCACCCTGTACGAAAGTAGGAATATCAACTGAGTTGATTTCAAGTGTGATACCTGCCTGTGCAAGCTGAGCCTGCATTACTGTGTATAAGCCCTCTGCATCAGGTGTTCCAAGGCAAGAGATTGTAAGGCCATCGCCGTAGCCTGCTTCCTCTAAGAGAGCCTTTGCCCCCCCAACATCCTGCTTTCTCTCATCCTCTGTGTAGTAGTCAACTGCAAATGGAACATCAGCATCAATGTAACCTAATGACTGCTTTGCCTGACCGCCAGTTGCATAGGCTGCAATTGCGTCATAATCAAGTGCCTTATCAAGAGCCTCACGTACCTTTACGTTCTTCATTGGCTCTGAATCTCTCATGTTCATCCAGATGTGATAAACCTGACCAAAGCTGTAGAAGGATGTCTTTACATTCTGGTTGTTTACATATGTTGATGCCTGAGCAACTGGAATTTCGTATGCAACTCCTGCATCTCCTGCCTCAACTGCCATCTCTCTTGCAGCTGGGTCCTGTGTAAATGTAAACTTGATTTCCTTGAAGTATCCAGCGTAATCCTGGTTCCAGTAGTTGTCGTTTCTCTCGAGAACTACATACTGTCCCTGAACCCACTCTTTAAATCTGTACTTACCAGAGCCGATTACCGGGCTGTCTGCAGCTTTGTCAAATCCGCCGCAAGCTTCTACCTCGTCCTCTGAGAAAATACCAAATGGTGTCCATGTAAGCATTGTTACAAGGTCAGGTGCTACAGTATTAAAGCCAAGAATAACTGTGTGGTCATCAACAACCTCATTCTTGGATGGATCAAGGAACTTACCACCATCGTTGTTTCCTGACTGTGATGCAAGAGTTTCAAATGTATAAACTACATCCTCTGCTGTAAGAAGTGAGCCGTCTGTAAACTTTACATCGTCACGAAGCTTAAACTGTAATCTGTAATCATCAAGCCATTCCCATTCTGTTGCAACATTTGGTTCAACTGCTCCGGTAAACTGATTCTGTGATACCAAAGTATCAAGAATGGCTCCTGAAATGATGCTTGACTCATTCTCTGATTCGCCAACAAGTGTTGGAGCCAGTGAAGATGGTTCTGATGAAAGTGCAACAACAAGTGTCTCATCTGATTTAACTTTGTTTACTAAATCAACATTGGCTGTATTTTCTGTTGCAGCCTTTGAACCCGCTGTTTTAGCTGGCGCACTCTCTGTTTCCTTTTCTGAACTGCCGCAGGCTACAACTGAAAATGCCATAGCAACTGCTAAACCAGCCCCAAGAACTTTTTTTAGTTTCATCTTTTCTTCTCCTTTTCTTTCCCCATAAAAATTTTTGCCTTTCGGCTGTTATGTATACAATCTTATCCATAGACTCAAGGTAGAAATATGGATTTATTATCCTAAAAAACTTTTTTACACATTAAAAATTGCCCTTTTGGAAATTTAAAAATAGTCAAAAAAATAACAGGTCAAAAATCAACATGAGATTTTTGACCTGAGAAAAATGTGAGGCGAAAGTTTATATTCTTTTCAAACTAATGCATGCCACTTCATTTGCTTTGAGTTGAATATTGTACTTTAAGGTTCCATCCACCACCTCAGCTCTATCAATAGTAAGATGTGGTTCACACACCTTTCGGCAGAACTTAATGTCATTTTTAGAAAGGTTATTGTCAAATCCAAGCCCCTTCCATATATCAACTATGCTTCCATAATCATCGTTTACTCGATACACCCTAGCCTTGTACTTATCGCCTCCCACATCCTTTATCTGAAAACCGATGTTAAGCAAATCATTGTCCTCATAGTACTTCCACAAATCATTTTTGCTAATATCACCTTCATCAGTAAGATAATAGTTGTAATTCAGTCGCTTTTGGTTATGGCAGACAATGGTGAAGTTCTCATCCTCATCCATTGAGATAATATACTCCTTGCCCTTTCCCACAATATATGGCTTAAGGCGATTCATAAATTCAAAGGCGTAAGCCGCCGGCTTGAATATACTATCCTTTGTAATAAGTCCGCTTCCTCCAAATAAAAGTGCGTTGGTATCTGAGTACTCCACCGTCCTGTCTGTAGCATGGAAATATCCCATACCGTCGATACTTGTAATGTTTTGTATAAGATTTCTTGCAACATAAGCCCCCTTATAGCATGAGTCATTTATGGCATTTCTGTCTGAAATGGTATTATTCCATTCAGTTGCATAAAGTGGTGTGTCCTCTGAAAAACCAGCCTTGGTCATGCTGGCTCTGATACGTTCTGTTGCGTGCAAAAAAGAATCATTGTCAGTGTTTCTTCTAGAATATAAATCATTTCTAATCTCTCCACTGACATAAGGAAAGTGCATCATTGAAATGTAGTCCGGCTGCTGCTGTTGTTCTCTCCATTCTTTGAAAAAGCCATCCATCACTTCGTCACTTATGTCATCTCTGATACCACAGCCACCTATTTGGATTCGCTTGTTAATGCCTCTAATAATAGAAGCAGTCTGATTGAATAACTTAAAATAATTGTAGCCTTCTATGGCCTCAGCCCTTTCATCATTCCAAAGCTCAACAAGCCAGGTACCCACCTCCTTTGGATCATAGCAATCGTTAAGGTGGATAAAAAAGCTTTCAATCATTTTGCCCCAGTAATCCGCTTCGTATCTAAGTTCTGAGTTGTCCTCACCTTTTAAAATGGGAAGTCTGACGCTGGCCTGTATTTTCTTTGGCTTACATCCAAGCTCCAAGGCAGGCTTCATGCCATGCTCCAAGAGGAAATCAATTATGCCGTCTATCTTGGAAAAATTGTACACTCCAGTACCAAATCCAATTTCAAGAAGCATATTGGGCGTAAAAATATTCCAAAACCTAACATATTCAAAGTGCAGAGCTTCACCTATTAAAGCAATATGTTCTCTGGTGCCTGCATTTAGCAAATCCTCTGCATTGCCACCGTTTAATATCTTCTTGTAGCCGGTGGTAAGTGTTGGAAACAAAGCCTTGTACTTTAGTGAATAGTTGGCGAAAATCTCGTTACAATTCTCATAGTAGTCCTCCTGCTTTGAGCCACTTTGGATAAAATCCTCAAGCCTTGCCTGAAGCTTTTTGTCTATGGAATAGCAATCCTGCGCTGAATCCGCCAAGGTCTTTTTTCTAAATTCTGATGGTGTCTGGCCATACACCTGCTTGAAGGTCTTGTTGAACAAAGCCACCGTGGAAAAACCGTTATCAAAGGCAATCTTGGTAATTGGCTCGTTGGTGTAAAGCAGACTCTCGTACGCATGACTCACCCTAATGTTGGTAACATATTTCAGGAAGCTCATGCCGTAGGTCTTTTTAAAAAATCTTGATAAATATGCCTCCGATAAGTACAGCTTGTCAGCCAAATCCTTTAAAGATAGCTGCTCCTTGTAATTACCCCTGACATAATTGTTTATCTGATTAATCCTGACTGTGATATTGTCGTCAGTGTTGTCGTGTCTATCTCCGCCACGAACCTGAAAGTTAACTGTAAGCTCATCCAACAGCTCATAACAAAGAGCAATATGACCAAAGTCTGCCACATTACCGTTGGTATTTACATAATGAGTCAACAGACTTTTGATCCTCTTTCTTAAGGCATCGTACTGCTCATTATTTCCCATATTGCTGTTGCACAAAAACTGTACATCCAAGGAACCCAGCACGTCACTTAACAGTTCAAATGAGATGCAAACCTTTACTAAAAGGCCATCCTCCGACAATCTGATGCTGTGCTTTTTGTTGGCGTTGATTAAGTAAAATCCTTCCTCAAAAAGGACCACCCTCTCCTGGCCCATCTGGATTTCAACTCGCCCCTGAAGCACGTAGCACAGCTCAATATTCTGATGGAAGTGCTCCATTTCCAGCTTCTTGTCAGAAACCTCGATTCTAACTCGTTCTCTAGAATTCTTTGACTCCATCTAACCCCCTACATTATTTAACTACTAATCCCTCTTCCTACTAACATTCAAAAAGAATGAATAAACTGCCACCAAAAGAATCACTATGCCAGCAAATAAAAACTTAGGCGCTGCACCATCCCCCATGATGCCAGCACAGGCATTGACTACTACTGGTGAAATAGCTGCCCCGACATTTATCATTGCCAAATAAACCGACACTGTAAAAGCGTTTGTATCCGGCCTTGTGTTTTGGGCAAGCAGGTAGCTTCCACCTGCATTAAATATCGCATATCCGTATCCAACCAAAAGACTGCCTGCCACTATGGCAACAATATTTGGAATGAAATATGCTATTAAAAATCCAAGGGAAATCACCACAAGAGTGAAGGTCTCCACCTGATTTTTGAACTTAACTGAAATGCCTTTAAAGGTTGCACCACCTGCAATTCCACCAAAGGTGTTGGCCATTGTAACAATGCTGGCAACCCCGGCGCCAGCACCGATTGCCTCAGCCACATACTCGGATGAATTAGTGTTGAATGCATTTTGAGTGACAAAATATATAAAGCCTATAATGAATAATCCCATGATGTATGGATTCATTTCAAAGTAACTTTTTGACTTTGACTGACCCTCTGGAAGCTCCAGCTTTTGTGGCTCTCCCTTTGGCAGACATGTAAGAGCAATAATGATAATTGGTATAACTGCAAGAAAAGTCAAATAGCTAAATCTCCAACCAAACTTTGCCAACTGCCCGCCTATAAAAATAAAAGTCAATGCGCCAAGAGCTGTAAAGGTGGCGTTTAATCCCATCAGGGTTGCCTGCTCTTCCTTTTTAAAATACTGAACAATAAAGCCATTTATAAGTGGCATCAAAAAGCCTGTTCCCACCCCTATGATTGCGCTTCCTGCAAGCAATTCCCATATGCTTGAATTAAAGAAAAACGGAAATAAACCTCCAATCAGATAGCAAAACAATGAAAATATTGCAATCGCCTTTTTATTTACGTAGCCCATTGCAAATCCACTAAGTGGTGAACATGCAATAAATAAAAAGCTAGGAAGAGTAATTATCATCTGCACTAAAGTCACATTTACTCCGGAAAACTCACTGGAAATGCTGGCAAGCACAGGTGATAGAGACATATAAGTCAGTGCCACTGCGCAAATAGATAATATTCCTACTTTTATCTTTTTGTTTTCCATAATATGTATAGCCTCATTTCTAAATACTTCTCTATTTATGAGTCTATTATGAAAAGTCAATCCAAAATACTAATACATTTCTTTATTCTTGCTTTTTTTTGCAAAGAAATCTTTAGGTCACTTTTATGTTCTTTTGATTGCAACTATCATATATAGATTCTTGTTTTGTATCAAAGGAACAAGAAAATATATCCAAAAGCGCCAAAAGGTGCCGCACTAGCGACACCCTTTGACTTTTTAATAATATGGGAACAATTTAAGACGATTATCTCCGCTACGGTTAGGCCTTTCTAGAGTTACCTCTCCTGAGGCAGCCCATTCAGTACCTCTCACAAGCATTGTGATGAAATTGAATCTATCCAATGCTTCCCAGTGACCAATTGATGTGACAAACACACGTCCTTTGCCGTATTCGTTTGTCCAAATAACTGGTGTGTATTCATTGACTCCTGGCATGTTTTCAAGCTTGCCCTCTGGAATCTCTACCGGATGATGTGGTGGTGGGAATCCCGGGATTCTGTAGTTTT
>JAEEGK010010667.1_pt1 | contig 21159 bp, 25 predicted proteins | sample 8958771 | NCBI WGS metagenome assembly JAEEGK01 (sample SAMN16246547, study PRJNA631951) | gut metagenome | biome: gut microbiome; feature: rumen; material: SC-attached | host: Bos | place: Iran: Karaj | collected 2018-10 | reverse complement strand
CTAAAGTGACTAAACTGTCACTTGCCTGTCATTCCCTTGTCATGAAGAAGTGGTAAAGTTAACAATGTCGAAAGCGAAACGACAGAAAAGGAGAGAGTCATGGAAATTTTAAGATGTGAGAACATATCAAAAATATACGGGGCGAAGGAGACGGAAGTGAGGGCATTGGACAATGTCAGTTTTTCGGTGGAAAAGGGTGAGTTCGTGTCCATCATAGGACCTTCCGGCAGCGGAAAATCCACACTTCTGCACATTTTGGGCGGGGTTGACAGACCCACATCCGGCAAGGTGTTCATAGACGGAACGGACATACACAGCCTTAGCGAGGACAAGCTGGCCATCTTCAGAAGAAGGCAGATCGGTCTGGTTTACCAGTTTTACAATCTGATGCCGGTGTTGAACATTGACGAGAACATCGCTCTTCCCCACTTGCTGGACGGAAGACCTCTGGACAGGGAGAGGCTGGACAGCGTGGTAGAGCATCTGGGACTCAGCGACAGACGTATGAACCTTCCCAATCAGCTTTCCGGCGGTCAGCAGCAGAGAGTGTCCATAGGAAGAGCACTTTACAGCCATCCCGCCATCCTTCTTGCGGATGAACCCACGGGAAATCTGGATCGAAAGACCGGTGAAGAGATCCTGGAACTTTTGAAAGAATCCAACAGGACCATGAACCAGACTCTGATCCTCATCACCCATGACGAAAGGATCGCCATGCAGGCGGACAGAGTTATCAGCATAGAAGACGGCAGGATCGTGAGAAACGAAAAGGTCAGAAATCTTGTGTGACCTTAAGAGCGGGAGAATGAAAATGGGAAACAATAATATAGTTTTTAAAGTTACAAAAGCACATATGAAAATGAACAGGAAGCGCACTCTTGTCACATTTCTTGGCATATTCGTAATGGTGGTGCTTATGACTGCGGTGTTCATCGGTAAGGACACGGTGATGGAGTTCATGAAAAGTGCAGTGGCTGCCGAAAAAGGCAAATGGCATATGCAGGTGTACGATGTGAACAAGGGAGTGACAGATCGTATAGCGGCTCTGAGATCCGTAAAGAGCATAGAGGTCTCAAGGGGCCTGGGCTACACGGAGTTTGACCGGTCAGCGAACCCTGCAACGCCTTTCCTTGAGATCAAGGCCTATTCCGAGAATCTTTTTGATCTCATGAACATATCCGTCATCGAGGGACGTTACCCCGAGAATGACAATGAAATCATCATAAGCAGGAGAGCCATCAAGGACGGGGCAGATATCAAAGTGGGCGACACTGTTACGGTGGAGACCTTTGACAGGTATATGCATGCCTTTGAAAGCGAAAAGGATCGTGAGAATATTGCGGAAGGAAAAGCACCCGGCTTCATCCTTTTCTCCGACGGATTCAAGATCGATCACGGAGAGACGGCGCTTCTTCCGGACCATTTCCCTTACTATGAAAACAACGATGAGTTTGAGATCCTGCACAAGCCCACAGGTCTTAAGAAGACCATGACGGTTGTGGGCATCATGGAATCACCTTTCTATGAGACCAAGGGTCAGGGAGGCTACATGGCCCTTACCCGCGGAGAAAATACGGTGGGCGAAAATGACATCGTTAACCTGGTTGTAATGGAAAACTTAAACACACGGGAAGATCCCTACGAGGCCGTTTTACAGATCATCGACGACTTTAGGACAGAGGAAGAGAGGGAAGAAGCTCTTAAGCAGGGAAGGATCTTTCTCACATCCGACGGCCGCAGGATACCTTTGGACAACGACCGCGTGAAGAGCAATGAGATGCTTTTGGCTTTTGCTGCCAAGGGCAGGGACGGAAGCATCAATTTCCTGATGATCTTCATCCAGGCTTTTCTCATCGTTCTCATCACAGCTGCTTCATTGATCCTTATATACAACGTTTTCAGCATATCCTACAAGGAACGCAGCAGATATCTGGGCATGCTGTCCTCAGTGGGAGCTACCCGTAAGCAGAAGAGATGGAGCGTTTATTATGAAGTTTTCACCCTTTTGATCTTTGCACTGCCTCTCGGCATAGGCATTGGAATATTGGGTGTAAAGATCGCAATGATGCTGCTCTATCCTCATTTTTCCGAGATCCTGAACATGCTTGTTGCCAACGTTATTGCGGAAAAGAGCTATGAGATCGGATACAGGATCATCGTTAATCCTTTGAACATCCTTTATGTGATCGTTGCTTCCGCAGCTTCTGTCTGGCTTTCCGCATGGCTTCCCGCATTAAAGATCAGTAAGGTGGGACCTGTTGAAAGCATCAGAGGAAATGACGACACAGCGAAGAACGGAGCAAAGGGATGCAGGACAAATTTCAGGCTGATGGCAGGTGGTAAAGCCGAAACTCTTTTGGCTGTTGCCTCCGTAAGAAGAAACGGACATGCCACAAGAGGTATCATCAGAAGCATATCAGCCTTCATCACCCTTACCCTGATCACTGCCTTTGCGGTAAGCAGTTTCTCGGACATCCTCACTTCCAAAGTTGAAAGTGAGTCCCTGTCTCTGGGATCGAGATTTAAGGAAATGGATTACGTTTTCGAGTCATATGATGAGGAAACATATGATAAAGTAAAGGAGGAGGTGGAAAACTCCGATGAAGTCCTGAAGTCCATACAGTTGGAATATGACCTGTACGAATACAAGATCCCCATGGAGGAACATTCCGAAGAATATCGTAAAACCCTTGAGACGGTCATTGGAAAGTTTTATCCCGACGGCTATCCGGAATGGGTGAAGAACATGATACTGGAGCCGGAGGAAGTCTTGGCCTATCCTTCTGCTGCCATCATCACTCTGACGGAGGAAGAATTCAAAAGAGTTGCGGATAAAGCAGGAGTAAAGATCACAGATGAACATGCGGTGCTGGCATATGACTCGGTCTACATTAATACGGATCAGTACAGTCGCTCCTTTGGCAGCGGTATCGTACCTGATTTTGCGTCATACGTTGTGAAGGAACCCCTTAAGGTGAAGAAGGGGGATAAGCTGGAACTCTGCAGTACAGGCACAGATAAAGAAACGGAAACCTACATAGAATTCAAAGTGCCCGTGACTTTTGCGGGCTATGTGAAGAAAGATGATATTGAGGACATTTTTACCTTAAGGGGCGAATATGTCTGGATCATCATGAGAGAAGACACCCTGAAGTACATCAAGGCTCAGTGCGATGGCGCCGTTGACATGGGCATAGGCTCACGTATGCTGTTCTTCAGTACGGAGCCCGGCGCTACGGAGATCGTGAGAAGTCTTTCTCAGATCAAAAATGAATACGGAGACAGCTGCCTGTATCCCGCTTCACTGCTTACAGGGGTGGGAGATCTTAAACGGGCGCTGGTTCCCATGATGCACATAGTGTCTGTGTGCTTCACTCTTCTCATGGGAGTCATATGTCTTCTTAACCTTTACAATTCCGTAATGGGCAGAAGGCTTGCAAGACAGCGTGAACTGGCGGTTCTGGACTCCATGGGCATGACCGCTGCGCAGCGGTCAAGGATGCTCCTCACAGAAAACATATGGCTGCTCGTAAAATCATTTCTGTATTCGTGTTTTATTACAACGGCATTTGTGGTATGCTTACATAAGATACTGAATGGCAGATTCGGCAGGATCAGTTTCACTATTCCCGCTTCTGTGGTCATCATCACCGTTGTCTTAAGCATAGTCGGGCTCCTGGGGTTCACGGTTCTTTGCTATGGCAGAGATCGGGGGAAAATGGTGATAGAGGAGGTAAGATCTGAGACTGCCTGAGCAGAGGAGATATGAGAGTATTAATAGTCGAAGACGATCCGATAATCGTGGAGGGGCTTAAGATCGCCCTTTCCCAGGAACAATATGAAGTAGAGGCCTTCGGGACGGTGAAAGAAGTCCTGGAGGCCATCAAAGAGGAGGTGCACTTTGCGGTGTGCCTTCTTGACGTTAATCTGCCGGATGGGGACGGGTACACCGTTTGCAGGGCTATAAGGGAAAAGTCCGGGGTACCCATAATCTTCCTTACGGCCTGTGATGACGAGATCCACACCGTTCTTGCTCTGGAACAGGGGGCGGATGATTACATATCAAAACCCTTTCGCATCAGGGAACTCATAGCCAGGATAAAGGCGGTGGTGAGAAGGAGCGGCAGTAACGACAACGCGGGAACGGCAACGGAGAGTAACACTCAGCAGGAACGGGACACGGAAGTTTTCGGACGCTGTGAACTTGACATTAGGAGCGGAAAGGTGAAAAGAGACGGGGAAGAGATCTTTCTTTCGGCTGTGGAATACAAATTGCTGCTGATCTTTGTGAAGAACAGAGGCCACCTTCTTACAAGGCAGAACATCCTGAACGATATGTGGGACAGCGCAGGAGATTTTGTGAATGACAACACCCTTACGGTGTATGTGAGAAGGCTCAGGAAAAAGCTGGAGGCAGAAGGTGACGAACCTGTCATCGCAACGGTCAGGGGCATAGGATATAGGATGGACTGAAAAGCGGTCTGAGGAAGAAACGATGAAGATAAAACTCATAATTACAGGCTGCGGGCTTATCATATGCCTGATCGCCCGAGATCCGGCGGTGATGGCGGTAACGCTGGGACTGTGCCTTGCGGGGTTCTGGTGCGCGGACCTGTTTGAAAAAAGAAAGACGGAAAAAGATGTACGAGAACTCACGGACTACATCACCAAGGTGCAGGACTGTGCTGCTTTGCCCGAGATGAAGGAACTCACGGAAGGGAGCATAGGCATCCTTCAAAGCGAGATCTACAAGGTGGTGACCATCCTTCGGGAGCAGTATTCTCTTGAACATAAACAAAAGAAGTACATGAGCGACATGATGTCGGACATTTCTCACCAGTTCAAGACGCCTCTCACGGCCATATCTCTTATGACGGAACTCTTGATGGGGGAGAATGTGACAAGGGAAGAACGGATGGAATATGCAGCGAAGATCGATTCCCAGATCAACAAGATGACCTGGCTCATCCGCAACCTCCTCACCCTTTCCCAGCTGGAAGCGGGAGTGCTGGAAATGAAGATGTCTCCCGTGGGACTTAAGGAGATCCTGGAAGAGATCTCCGAGGGGCTGGGGGTGATGGCGGAAATGGCAGAAGTGGAACTAAATGTCAGGGTTTCGGAGGAGATCGTGATAAAAGCGGACAGCCACTGGATTCGGGAGGCATTGTCCAATATCATAAAAAACTGTATCGAGCATACGGCAGCGGGTGGACATGTAAATGTTACCGCTTTCGCAAACAACCTCTGTACCACCCTCATCATTGAGGATAACGGTAAAGGGATTGATAAGGAGCACCTTCCCCACATTTTTGAGCGTTTCTACAAGGCGGGGAATTCATCCCCCAACAGCGTTGGCATAGGACTTGCCATGGCAAAACAGATCATTGGTTCCCACGGCGGAAGGATCGAAGCGGAGAGCGAAGTGGGAAAGGGAACGAAGTTTACGGTGATGTTTTATTAAAGCAAAAATGTTGCAGACAGCTTTGCTTTAGAGTAAAATAAGACCAGTATACGACAGGAGGTACTCCTATGTCTTTCAGGACAAATATCTATGATACTTCGGAAGAAAGAAGCATAAAACAGCGTAAGGGACCCTTTGCGGTGCTGGAGTATGCGAAGGATCTTTCCGTGGCGCCGGAGGATGCCCAGCTGGCCTGGTTCTCTTCGGAAATGAATGTCAGAAAGAGGCAGCTGATAGCGGAGATCAAGGATAAGAACGGTGTTTTTGCCCAGGCGGGTGAGATGCAGATGATGATCGGCGACATCGAGGCTGTGACAGGTGTGAAAGGAGCAGGGGATCTGTTCAAGAAACTTGTGAGCAGCGTGGTCTCGTCCGAGAGTGTGATCAAACCGCATTACGTGGGCGATGGAGTGCTTGTTCTTGAACCCACGTACAAACACATCCTTCTGGAGGATATGAAAGACTGGCCTGACGGTATGGTGATCGAGGACGGTATGTTCCTTGCCTGCGAAGACGGAACGGATATCAGCATTACGGGGAGAAAGACAGTTTCTTCAATGATACTGGGTGGCGAAGGATTGTTCAACCTTACGCTGATGGGGGATGGGCTTGTGGCCCTTGAAAGCCCTGTGCCCAGGGAGGAACTGATAGAGATAGAACTTGAGGAGGACACTGTCAGGATAGACGGGAACATGGCCATAGCCTGGTCACCGGAATTAAGGTTCACAGTGGATAAATCCATGGGAACCCTGATAGGATCGGCAGTGTCGGGAGAAGGCTTTGTAAATGTTTATGAAGGAACCGGGAAGATCCTTATGGCTCCCGTAAGGAACAATAAGAGGATCAAATCCCCCGAAACCAAACAAAAATAAGAGGTGTACAGATGGAGAATTTAGCAGTTATTATCGGATCATGTATCAACTGGATCATTGCTTTTCTGGCAGTGCTGACGCTTATAGGGTTTGCATGGGTGGTATTGGAGATAGGCAAACTTGACGGCATCATGAACAGTAAGAAGAAAGGCAGAAAGAAGGAATACACGGTGGGCGGCATCAAAAAAGAGGCTGACGTGTACACATGGGAGGAGACACTGGACTATCTTGAGAGTTTCAATAAGATCCAGCTTGTTTATTCGATATTTGAGCAGTTTATTCCCGTGTTCCCGCTTCTTGGCATCCTGGGTACCGTTGCCGGACTCATCCAGCAGCTGGGAGATGTGGAGCAGATGAGGGAAGCATTGGCACTTTCCATGTCCACAACATTCTGGGGACTTATTGCAGCCATCTTATTGAAGGTGGTTGACGCTGTGTTCGTGAGCAAGTCGGTCAACAAGAAGGCACTTTATTTTGAGATGTTTGAACAGAATTATCAGATGGTAAAGGACAAATTTGACCAGGAAGCAGAAAACGGTAACAGAGGATAAACTATGATGCTGAAGAACAAACCTAAGACATTGGGGCAGTTCATCATAGATCTGACCCCGTTGCTGGATGTCATCTTTATCCTGCTCATTGTTGTGCTGAGCTTTCAGGACAATTACTCCAAGCTTGCGGATGAAAAGCTGGAGAATGCGGAAAAGATCGAGCAGACTGCAAAAGATGCGATGGCCGAGAACAACGATCATTACGAGACTGTGCAAAAGCAGCTGGAAACCTATGAGCAGATGTATGATTATGTAAATGTTGTTACGGTCTTTGCAAGCTACAGACCCTCCAACAGAAAATACAGGACTCTGCACGTGGAGATCAATGCCCGCGAACAATGGGAAAGAGAGATCAATCCCAGCAATGAGGACAGGATCTGGGATGAATGCCGTGCATATATTGAAGGCGTACTGGGAAACAGTGAAGGCGTTCCCACCATCTTTGCCATAAAAGATGAGAAGATGCTCTACCGCGACGAGCAGGCGATACTTGCTCTGTATGAAGATCTGAACATTAAGGACAAGTTTGAAAAGAATTATTCGGAGTCGGATGATGAATAAATATATTGCGATTATCCTTCTGGCAGTTCTGGCGTTGATCCTGATCCTGTTCATAAAGGCTATGGTGCCTGCCCTGACGGGGCTGATAAAGACATTGCCGAAGGGCATATTCATACTCCTGTTCCTTGTGATCGTGGGAATGATGATCTACCTGATCTATTATCTCGCCAATTCCGGAGTTTACGGCGGACAGCAGCAAAATGCGGAGGAACAGCAGGAACAACAGCAGGAAGAGGAACAGCTTTCGGGAAACGAAGAGATCCTTCAGCCGGATCATTGTATAGTCCTGAGGAATGATGTGATCCTTATAGGCGACCGTGAGGCTGATATGAGCACTGTCGAAAAATATATAGACTGGCATGTGGAGAACAACACCGAGCTTATCATTGTGGACGATTACTCTACAGCCGCTTTGCACCACAGGATATCAAAACTGTGCGATGAAAAGGGAGTAAAATACAGGACAGAAAATGAAGAATGGACTAACAACCGGGAATAAAATATTGTTGCTGGCCATATTGGGACTGGGCGGCCTGGTGAGCGGATTATTCTACACACCGGAACTGATCAACTGTGACAAGCCTTTCATCGAGATCAGCGGTTCCGTAGGGGATGCCATAGGTAATGCCAAGGGTGCGTATATCGCAACTCACCCCACATCCACCCCCACTCCTACGGCGACACCGAAGCCCACGGCCACACCTACACCTACCCCAACACCGATACCTACGGCAACGCCGACTCCGCCTCTTGAAGTGATCGTGGGAGGAGAAGAGGTAACGAGCTACCTTTATGAAGGGAATGACATCGAGACTTTCTTAAGGGAATTTACAGTTGAGAAACTTCTTGGCAGGAAGGTCATACTTGTGGATGATTACGCCGAAGCAAAGACCTTCAGAAAAGTGCTGAGATTCATTATCGAGTCTGCTCTTGAATATGAGATAGAAAGGAGGTAGCCATGAAACATAATAGGATTCATTTTATTGCACGAGTGATCGCCGCAGCTGCCATCCTTTCTCTTTCCTTCGTAAAGCCCGTCTATGCCAAGGACTATATGGCAAGACTCAGAGAAACCCTCTGGACAGAGCGACTCTATACGGCGGTGACCATAGAGGAACTTGAAACGGCAAAGAGCAATACGGCAAGCTTCAAAAAGAATTATAACGGGCGCTGCGTGGCCATCGGTAACGATACCACTGTTGAGAGCATATCAGACGACTTAAAAAATGTGGTGCTTAAAGACAGGCAGGGAAAAACCTGTGTGGCGGTTCCTTATGGAGATATCGTCGGAGACTTAAGGCGTGGGGATTATGTGACAGTTTACGGTAAGGTTAGGACGGAGGGTTCATCCTATTACCTGGAAGTGACTGTAATTGAAAGGCGTAACAGCGAGTTCGTGATGGGAGATCAGTTTTTCTACAACATTCCTGCCTACCGCTATGTGGAAGTTACGGATCTTACCAAGGACGGAAGAGTAAAGTACAGGATACCGGAATCATGGAACAACGGCTATGTTATCTCGGATCTTACAAATAACGGCATCAAGGGCTATCAGTATAACCTGAATGCAATAGAACCCATGAATACCGAGTACCCGGAGATCTTTTACATATTTTATTTTAATAATGAGACCTATCTCAAGCAGCCCCCCAAGGATCCGAGCGAGAGCAATCTAAAAAAGATAGAGGCAAAGATTGCTGAGAACATCCTGGAGGCAGTTGGAATAGATTCCGTGAATTCCATCAACAAATTCTATGATACGAACAATAATATGCTACATTACCATACCACGTCCCACAGGGCGAAGGATGGGAGGGATTACAGGCTGGAATTCATGTTCAAGCCTGACAGCAAGGGCATCGTTTGCATGCTCTATCTCTACTATCCCAACGAAGATGCTGTAAAACACGAACTGGAAGTAGCCTATCTGATAGGGTCCATGACGGATGAAACTGAGCTGGATTTTTAAATACTGTTTTTTGGATCACAGTGTTTTGAGTTTGTACTTTACAATTGACAAAAAAAGTGAGAGAATAATCCTACCTGTCTTACAGGAAATTGAATACATTAACATTTCACACAGTGTTTCTGTGTTCATGAAAAGCAGAATTGCGGGCTTTGACTGTCCGCGTTACATGTTAAAAACGTAAGCATTCAGGAGGTTTTATATGCTTATTTCAACAAAAGGCAGATACGCACTCAGGGTCATGCTGGAGATCGCTTCCGATACGTCCGGGGATTACGTTCCTCTGGCAGGCATAGCGGAGCACCAGGGCATTTCCATGAAGTATCTTGAAAGCATCATAGTGCTTCTGTCCAAGGAAGGGCTTCTGGACGGAAAGCGCGGGAAAAACGGCGGTTACAAGCTGTTCCGCGATCCTTCCGAGTATACGGTGCTGGAGATCCTTCGCCTTACGGAAGGCGGCCTCGCGCCGGTATCCTGTCTCGAGGGCGAGATCAATAACTGCGTGCGTGCCAAGTCCTGTCAGACACTGCCCATCTGGGAAGGTCTGAACAACATCATAAACAACTACCTTGGGAGCATCACTCTTAAGGACCTGCTGGAACAGAGCGGAAATTATGGTGACAACATCTGATGAAAGATTAAAAATGCCTCATCCGAAGGATTACGGGTGAGGCTGATCTTTTATTTAAACTGTTTTGCAAACTGTGCAGCTGCAGCAACGTCATCTGCGTTGGGTCTTCCCTTATGGAACATCTTGAATTCGCCTTTGCAATGGAATTCCTTTTCATCCATGGGGACGCCCACCTTGTCTGCTTCTTCCTTGACCTTCTTGTAGGTGGAATTGAGCATTGCGGCAGAACCGAAATTAACGATCTTTCCGACCTTATCTTTCTTGAGAGATCCGACAAAATCCCTTACTTCGGGATCAATGTTAAAAGCATAGTAGGAATTGCCCAGGAACAGGATGTCTACGGCATCATTTACGGGCTCGGTGATGGGAAGTGCCTCCACTCCGAGCTCTTTTGCGATAGCATCGGCAAGCTTCTTTGTGTTGCCGGTTTTTGTGTAGTATCTTACAGCATAGGTCATGTTTTTTCCTCCTTTTGACGGGTCAGGTGTTTGATCTGTCGCGTCTCTTGTCATATATTTTTCTGTATATCAGATTCATTCCTCAATTGCAATCTATTTTTCCTTGCGAAATTCTTAAAAATTTTTAAAAAACCTATTGACACGATAGGAATAACATGGTAATATGCCACCATACTAAAAACCTACCGACACGGTAGGGAAAAAGGAGAAGCTTATGTCTTTCATATTCGGAAAGCTGTTGAGAGAAAACTTCAGATACGGAGTCATGCGACTTAACAGGGCGACATCACGATGTTAACAGCGCATCTGTTCGGGGTGATCCATCGATGCGCAGTACAGACAACCAAAGAATTTCAATATGAAGCCGTAAAATACGGCTGATCACATCGAAGGAGATAAGAATATGAGCAATTATAAATTTGAAACATTACAGTTACATGTAGGTCAGGAACAGGCAGATCCCGCAACAGATTCCAGAGCGGTTCCCATTTACCAGACAACTTCCTACGTTTTCCACAATGCAAAGCATGCAGCAGACAGATTCGGACTTGCTGATGCAGGAAACATTTACGGCAGACTCACCAATTCAACTCAGGATGTTCTGGAAAAGAGGATAGCGGCTCTTGAAGGCGGTGTTGCGGCACTTGCACTTGCATCCGGCGCAGCAGCTATTACATACACCATTGAGGCTCTTGCAACAAAGGGAGAGCACATCGTAGCACAGAAGACCATCTACGGAGGAAGCTACAATCTTCTGGCTCACACCCTTCCCAATTACGGAATTGAAACGACATTTGTTGACATTCATAATCTCAAAGAAGTCGAGGCGGCAGTTCAGAAGAACACCAAGGCAATATATGCAGAGACCCTGGGAAATCCCAACAGCGACATTCCGGATCTTGATGCTCTTGCAGAGATCGCTCACAGGCACAATATCCCGCTTGTTGTTGACAATACCTTCGGAACACCTTACCTTTTAAGACCCATTGAGCACGGAGCTGACATTGTGGTTCATTCCGCAACAAAGTTCATCGGCGGACATGGCACTACCCTTGGCGGCATCATTGTTGATTCAGGAAAATTTGACTGGAAAAAGAGCGGAACCTTCCACAACATCGCTGATCCCAACCCCAGTTATCACGGAATCTCCTTTGCCGATGCCGTAGGACCTGCTGCATTTGTAACCTACATCAGAGCAATTCTTTTGAGAGATACGGGCGCAACCATCTCACCTTTCAACGCATTCCTGCTTCTTCAGGGCGTTGAGACACTTTCCTTAAGACTTGACCGTCATGCGGAAAACACAAAGAAGGTAGTTGAGTTCCTTGCAAATCATCCTCAGGTAGCAAAGGTGAACCATCCTTCACTGCCGGATCATCCTCAGAATGCTCTTTACAAAAAGTACTTCCCCAACGGTGGCGCAAGCATTTTCACATTTGACATCAAGGGCGGTCAGGAAGAGGCATGGAAGTTCATCGACAATCTTGAACTCTTCTCACTCCTTGCAAACGTTGCTGATGTTAAGAGCCTTGTGATCCACCCCGCATCAACCACTCATTCTCAGCTCAGCGATGAGGAACTTCTGGACCAGGGCATCAACAGGAGCACCATCCGTCTTTCCATCGGAACAGAGCATGTGGATGACATTATCGCAGATCTTGAGAAAGGCTTTGCAGCCATCAAATAATGGCGCATATAAAGGCTTTTAATCTTTACAAGACTGTGTAAAAGAAAATCGTAGAATAATTGAGCCTGTAAAGCACACAGGAAGAAAGGATATCAATATGGCAAGAATTTTTACATCAGCCGACCAGCTCGTAGGCGGAACACCGCTTCTGGAGCTTTCGCACATTGAAAAAGAGGAGAAGCTTGAAACAAAGATACTGGCAAAACTTGAGTATTTTAACCCCGCAGGTTCCGTAAAGGACAGGATCGCAAAGGAAATGATCGATGACGCAGAGAAGAGCGGCAAATTAAAGCCCGGTTCTGTGATCATCGAGCCCACCAGCGGCAATACAGGTATCGGCCTTGCTTCCATAGCAGCCGCAAGAGGTTACCGTATCATCATCACAATGCCCGAGACCATGAGCCTTGAAAGACGTCAGCTCATTAAGGCATATGGTGCCGAGATCGTCCTCACAGAAGGCGCGAAGGGCATGAAGGGCGCAATCGCAAAGGCAAAGGAGCTTGCCGAGGAGATCCCCGGAAGCTTTATCCCCGGACAGTTTGTAAACCCTGCAAATCCCAAGGCGCATTTCGAAACAACCGGTCCCGAGATCTGGGATGATACAGACGGTAAGGTGGACATCTTCGTTGCGGGCGTAGGCACGGGCGGAACCGTTACCGGTGTGGGTGAGTACCTGAAGTCCAAGAATAAAGATGTAAAGATCGTTGCGGTTGAACCTGCTTCTTCCGCTGTGCTTTCAACGGGTGTTCCCGGAGCTCACAAGATCCAGGGCATCGGTGCAGGCTTTGTACCGGATGTTTTGAACACCAAGATATACGATGAGATCATTACCGTTTCCAATGAAGATGCATTTGCAACAGGAAGAAGCATCGGACAAAAGGAAGGCGTACTTGTGGGTATCAGCTCAGGCGCTGCAACATTTGCGGCGATCCAGCTTGCAAAGCGTCCCGAAAACAAGGGAAAGACCATTGTTGTACTTCTTCCCGATACAGGAGACAGATACTTAAGTACCGATCTCTTCGCAAAATAAAATAAGACTGTTATAATCCCCCTAAAATATGTTGTTGTGTCATCAGACGGAGTTCGCCGTTATCCGACGAGCCTCCGTCTGTATTTTTAATACATAAACCCGAGCCGAAAACGGTTGAAATCTAAAAGCTTTACCTAAAGAGAATAAAATCGTTCACTTTAGGTAAAGATTTCGGATTCGAGCGCGGGTCCTGCCCGCGCGAAGACTTGCATTTCTTACCTAAAGAGAGAGGAAAACGTCATTTTAGGTAAGAAAATTCGTTTGGATTTCGGTTTGTAAACGGCTGAAACTTCTACTTCTTTACCTAAAAAGAACAAAATCGTTCACTTTAGGTAAAGATTTCGGATTCGAGCGCGGGTCCTGCCCGCGCGAAGACTTGCATTTCTTACCTAAAGAGAAAGAAAAACATCATTTTAGGTAAGAAAAGATGCCCGACTGCCATTTCTGGCAGATCGGACATTTGAGAAACCGTTTCAAACAGACTCAAAAGCGCGCTTTTTCTTTCTGTAGTATATGATCATTCCGACTGCTTCCGCAACATAGAGCAGACTGTACAGATAATTGATCAGCCGGATCTCGTTCCAGACCTTGTCTTCTTCATATTTTCGTATTACATGTATGTAATACTTTGATGAAGCCTGATCGATTTCCGATATTAAAGTAGAAACGTCTCTGTTTCGCCATTTATATTTTATAATAGTATGGTCGAATGGGAAAGAATCAATATCTTCAAGAGAGACTCTTTCACTTTCGGAGAGAGGCTCTTCTTCGTAAGGGATGTTCATTTCCTTCTGCTCTTCATATGCCTGCTCGCTTTCTGCCGCCATGTATTGTCTGAAGTCGTCAAGATCATAGAAGTACAGGCCGTATTTATCATACAGTGCATCGTCATCCCATAAACAATTGTTTCCTATAGTGTGAAAGCACATGGTTATGAATAGAAGAGCGAACAGTACTATCCCGCATTTTAACAGACATTTGTATTTTTTTCTGTTTACGGAAATGTTATTCTTTACCTTTTGATTAAACTTTTTTAAGACAGACAGGTCTTCTGCATTTATGCCCCATTTTTGAAAAAGATGTCTGTTCACGAAAACGGAAACAAGGATGCATATGGCAAGAAGCACCAAAGCAATAATGGATCCGTATATGATAAAAGATTTGAAGCCTAATCCGGTAAATGCGGGCGCAAGGAGCATCGGCAGGCAAAGCCCCAGAAGAAAAAGCGTGAGTCCGATGACTCTTTCTGCCATCAGGATCACTCTGTACTTGAAGGCATATAGATCTTCTTTTTTAAGATCGGAATCCTCTACGCTGAACATGGCTTTGTTTACAAACAATGTCTGACAGACTATGCTTCCGATAAAGAAGATCAAACTCAGAAGAACGCCCAGATTGCCTCTCAGGAATGTAAAATTACAGAGCAGAGCAGTGATAAAACCGGCAAATGAGATACCGATCGCTATGCAGGAACGATTTTTGTAGGTGAAGAGCGTGTTCTTCAGAAGTCTCTGTCGCTGCTTCTCACTTTTTACGTCCGCCTTGTCCTGTCCGCCGGGCGCATCTTCCGATGCATCCGGATTGCGCTCTCCCTTTAACAGTTCATCGCAGGTAACATTAAAGATCTCTGCTATTACAGGAATGAGCGAAAGATCCGGTGCTCCCTCATCTCTTTCCCAACGACTGACTGTTTTGTCGGAAACATTTAAGAGATCTGCCAGCTGTTTTTGAGTCATGCCGTTTACTTTTCGTAAAGCAGCAATGAATTCCCCGATCGTTTTCTTGTTCATGAGTAACCCCCTGTTTTTCCTTTGCCTAAATTCTACTATCATGAGAGCGAGAATTCAACCTATGGAGTTAAGAAATACTCTCGGAAAATGAGAATTGGAAAATGTGTATCCGGGGTTTGCTCCTTTACCGATATTGTTCCAACCCATCATTAAGATGTGATGCAAGTTCGTTGAATTTCTGTTCCGTGATAATACTACGATGAAAGGCGAGTTTGAGCCTTTGATACAGTCTTCCGAATGTCTCTACATATCTGTGAACTGTAACTTCATCAAATATCAAATACCGGATGTCACACAAAAAGTGTTGCAAAAAGCAATGTTATGCGATACAATCTGATTATGAGAGGGGAGATATCTATGTACGAGTTCTTTGAGCAGGATTTTCATAACGTGTCCTTTGAATGGGATGATGAGAAAGAAGCAATAAACTTTAAAAAACACGGCATACATTTTAAAACTGCCGCAAAAGTGTTCCTGGATCCATTTAAAATGATACGGGAAGATGAAGAACATGCGGAAGAGCAAAGGTATGATATTTTAGGTCGTGTTGGGAAAGTTTTGTTTGTAGTATGCGCATTTAACGAAGGTAATGTGATCAGGCTTATTTCGGCCAGGATTGCCACAAAACCTGAGAAAGAGAGGTATGAGTATGGCGAAGATGACTTTGAATGAACTTACAAATGAGCTGACAGAACAGGAGATTATTGAACTTGAGGCTGCCGAGAAAATGACACATGAGCTTGATGAAGACAGCCCTGTCATGACTATGGATCAGCTTATGAAATTTAAAAGGATCAATCATCGAAACAGGACTAAACCTACTGTCTCGTTGCGCATTTCTCAGAACACATTGAGCAAAGCGAAGCGTTTTGGAAAGGGGTATACCGGATTCCTCAGCAGGCTGCTGGACCTTGCGATCGATGATCCCGAGCTGGTACGAAAGTGTATCTGAATTCACGAAAACCAGTCTTTCAAAATGTGGACGTCCGACGTTTAGCCGAAAGAAAAAGCTCGTGGGAGTGGTTCTCATGGGCTTAGATTTTTATTATTTCTCCGTTATCACCCAGAACACATTTCTGTTCAGCCTCAATTCTTCTGTGAGGAATTCGATCGGCTCGGAAGTTTCAAGTCCCGTGGTTGAACATCCCACCATTTCTGATGTATCGTTCATCTATGATTGAAAAGGCGGCGGAAAACTCCGCATACAGAAATGCAGAGATAGAAGAAGGAACGTTTGAGGCGGAGAGTGAAGAAGCATCCTTCTCAAAAAATGGGAGTACTGATATAATAAACTGGCATAGTCAGAGCACGGGGCCGTTTGAGGCGAAAATTTCGCCGTCGGCAGCCAAATCCCTTAAAACTATTGCAACAACCGTCCCACCGTCGGAATACAAGACACATAATAGCACTGTACTTGAAAATAACGACGGGGTGCTTCATCCGAACACAATAGGGTGCGAAGCGACGTTTGAGAACTTATACATTTACTTTGTGGATTCGTCCAAGAAATTATGGGTGATAGACAGGAGTACGTATGGCGGACTTAACAAGAGCAGAGGAAACCTCAGTAGAACAGTTGCTTAGCATATTTTACAGAAGTGGGGTATCGGCGAAGGAAGCATGGATCTTGATGAATATGCTGGAAACGATAGAAAATATCGAGAATTTGCTGAAGCGTTTGGAAAACTTGCAGAGCGTAGACAAGCAGGAGATATATCTTTCGGTGATAGAGATCAAGAAGAACGTTCATATTCCAAGAAAGTAAACGCAGAGCCGGATTATTTCACAAAAGAAGATTCCGCAGGTAGACAGTTAACCGCTGGCCAGCGGGCATATTTTGCAAGGTCCGCAATTAGTTGAACGACCCACCATTTCTGACCTATCATTCATCCACTACATCCTGTGTTTGATTAATGATCAAAGACTAAATCTGCAATACCTCATCTCTTAACTGTGTCATGATATGGCAGTTAGTTCCAACTGTTTTTTCCTGATAATCCACTGCTCCTGTGAGCATGTGGATATTAGAGAACTGTGTTTCGGTAGGTCTTAACAGACGGACGGTTCCGGATTTCGGCGCTACTTCGATTATCCTTCTGTAATGCTTTTCTGCAGCTTTTCTGTTCTGAACTATTCACATGTATAATTCGAGAGCTATGCAGATATAGCCGTCCTTTTGAGGAAAATAAGATATAAAACATATAGTTTACTCCTAAATAAATGTTGGTTGTTGCAATTCAAAGAGAAAGCCCCTGTGCCTTGTTGTGAGGCATAGGGGTTTTGTCTTATTATTTGCAGGCCAAAGATCAATCATAACTGCTTGATATTACGATGAGGCTATAAGCCAGCTCCGTTCCTGCATACGTAACAAAAGCAGAAATGAATTCGACGAAGTAGTAGAGAAAGTAAAGCTCAGCGTTATATCAGAAAGCAAACTTAAGAACATAGATGAGCATGCAAACCATATAAAAAACAATTGGATGGCAGCAAGAGCAAGACTTGTGTCGCAGGATTCAGCGCTCGGATGTAGTGCAGAAGGTAATGTAAGCCACGTCCTGGCAAGCAGGATGAGCTCCCTTCCGATGGGATGGAGTAAAAAAGGCGCCGGTCAGATGGCACGCTTAAGAGCGTATAAGTACAATAAAGGAAAAATGATTGACCTGGTAAGACACCAAAACATTGAAGAGGTGCCGTGAGCTGCTGGGGCGGAAGAGATAATACTGAGTGCCGGCATAGCGAAAACAGCAACAAAGACACCGGCGGAAATGATAGAGAAGTACCGTGAAGCAATGAGTTGTTACGTTACGGATTCGGTCAAGAAAAAGGCCTGGTTTTCGCAACAGATCTGGGGGGCTTTGATCCTCTTTTTCCTTGATCACCTTTATACGTAGATTGTAGCCATAGCGTAGATTCGGACGACGGGAGCATCGCCGTGGGGGCCGTCGTTGCGGCAAAACCTATGGTTTGTTTTTGTTACGTATTTCCGGATGCTATTATCCCATAAAAAACGGAGGTGGAAAATCCACCACCACATTAGGCGCTTACTAAAAAACAGTCAGAATTAATACATACTCTGACTGTTTAACCATCTGCAACTTAGCTTTTGATTGTTTTATAACTCTTTTTAGCATATTTACTTGTCTTCCAACTATTGTATGCAGTAATTGATGATGCAACAGCAGTCGCCCTAGCGTTTTTAGCAGTTTGCTCAGCATAAGCGGTCTGCTTAACAGCTTCCTCAGCCTGTATTTGGGTAGCTTCGTCAATCTCCTGTTGCATAATCTCCATACGTTGATGGTGACCATCTAAATCAAATTTATTTACTGCTTCCTTAATATTATCGGCTCTTCTGGACTTTATATACCCTATAAGTATATCTATTGCCTCGGTATCAAGCATGTCTTCTCCAACAACCTCTGCCCCCCATTTCATTTGTTCTGACATATTAAGTGATTTAAGATCAGCCATAGCATCCGAAAATGAAACGCCTAATTGGGGTAAAGTATTATAGAATAATGCCTCTATTTCATTTTTTTTACGATCAATATCAAATATCTTAACCAGCTTAGAAATTAAATATTTCGATATTAAAGCAGTTAAACCGCCCAAAAATAAAAATGCCAAAAACGACTTCACAGCTATGCTCCAAACAATTGAAACAACAGCAAGAACAAAAACTATTATATAAGCCCACAAAGGCCACGTTTTCATAATTTCCCTAGCCGTGTTCTTGCAGCGTTCAGTCTCGTCGTCAACCTTCTGTAATATATCTATAACCTTATCACGAGCCTCAGTAATCTTACGAACACTATCCAGAACAGTGAGAACATCACTTCGAGACAAAGCATTAACACCATCGGGATCTTCCATTTCTACAACAGGAACACATGCCGGATTAAGATCTTTATCAGTAATTATAAAATGATGTTCGAAACGTTCATCTATGAACTTTTCACACTGAACGTCATAGTCTGAAATATCAAGTAACCTTTGGACCAAACTTGTTTTATGATATGTTAATTCCTCATAATTAGTTATGTCTAATTCCTCTTGTTCGTTTAATTCTGAACTCATAACAACCACACCTCCCTATCAACAAATGATAATAAGTATAACAATACAATTAAAAAAAAACTAAGTAACGCCATAATTATCAAATCATTTACGTCTGTACAAATTATAGCAAAGGCAATAGGGTGTGTCAAGGTACCTTATCTACAAATACGTTATTCTAAAAGGCTTTATTGTCTATAATTTACATAAAAAGGACGGACAACACAATGATACAATTAAATGTTGATGCTATTCTAAAAAACAAGGGACTTTCAAGGTATTGGTTATGCAAAAGATTAGGAATGCATTACGTTAGCTTTAAAAAAATGGTTGAAAACGAAACCACGTCAATAAGATTCGACACATTAGATAAGCTTGCTACATATTTGGATGTGCCAATCGGAGATTTATTTATACATATTCCAAGCAAAGAGTAAACCACAATAATGGTATTATTCATCAGACCTTTTCCCATTTTTACAAAGTTATCTTTTGTATATAGAACTCAATTGTAGTCATTATCAGAATATACTGTAAAAGAGGCTTCTCCCCCCAGTATGGGGGAAGAGGCCTCTTTTTACAACGCCATCTCCATATCATATTCATCTTCAAAAGTACAACCGGTAGGGCGGAAGCCGCATTTCTCATACAGTTTTCTGGCCTCTTCATTTGTGTCAAACAGCGTTACCGACACCGTACTATACTTTCCGTCCTCCCTAAACTTTTCCATAAGAAGCCCGATTGCTTTAAAAGCATATCCTCTTCTCTGATAACGACGGTCTATCAGCAGATAGCAGAAATTGTATACTTGAAGTTCATCCAAATCACAATATGACATGATCCCGACAGGCGTCTTGTCATCATATATGATGTATCCGCCATAGCGTTTCTCATTAGGCTTAGCAAGTATATAATCCAAAATCCTCTGGTAACTTGCGCAAAAATGCCTTTGTTCCTCTGAAACTTCAAGATTAAATTTCCTGTCATCCTCTGTTGCCTTTTTAAGCCAAACCATATTTTACCTCAAACCCCTTTAATACTTGCATTATACACGTTTTGCCAACGGATATCAACTGCCGGGACCTCTACACTCTATGAAAGAAGTGCTTTTATAAAAGCTTTTTTAAGGCTTTTGTTTGCTCAATCTCAAGTCCTTCCATAATAAGCCAGTCAAACTGTTTCCAAGTGATGGCTTTTACCTCATTTGCGGTTCTTGGCCATCGAAAACGTCCGGAAATGTTTGGATCAAGTCGTTTGTACAAAAGAACGATCCCGTCAGGCTCTCTGAAAATAGCTTTGATGCGATCACACCGTTTCCCACAGAACAGATAAAGGCTACAGTTATCTATCTCAGTTTTCATCTGTTCATATACAATGGCGCATAATCCGTCTATTGAACGGCGCATATCGGTCTTATTCCAGAACTCGAATAAGACCGATTATCCGAGAAGAATTATTATTCGAGAAGTTTTTGGTAAAGTACACTCTTGTTTTCTTTGGAGACTATTCTCAGCTCTTTTTCCGAATAAAACTTGACGCTATCATCTTAAATTTACTCTCTTGACAACATTCATTTTTATGTGTATAATTTCAATGTAAAAACCTATAAAAAATATAGGAAATGCGATAAACAGCGGGTTTGCCCCTTTGGTCGGAGAGAATCCGCATTTTTTACGGTTTAATTACCAACTAAAATGATAGGAATATAAGGAGTACACATGGATAAGTTCATTTATCTTGATAATGCTGCCACAACCAAGACAGACAAGGAAGTTTTTAACGCAATGCTCCCTTACTTTGAGGAGGAATACGGTAACGCCGCAAGTGTATACACCTTTGCGGGACATGCAAAGAAAGCGGTTGAGGCATCGAGAAGGACCATCGCTGAATTTCTCGGAGCAAAGAACGATGAGATCTACTTCACCGCAGGAGGAAGCGAGTCAGACAACTGGGCTATCAAGGGTGTTGCCCTTGCTCTTAAGAACAAGGGAAATCATCTGATCACTTCAAAGATCGAGCACCACGCAGTTCTTCACACCTTTGAATTTCTTGAAAAGCAGGGATTTGAGGTGACGTACCTGAATGTTGACGAGAATGGA
>JAEEGK010010664.1_pt1 | contig 21167 bp, 11 predicted proteins | sample 8958771 | NCBI WGS metagenome assembly JAEEGK01 (sample SAMN16246547, study PRJNA631951) | gut metagenome | biome: gut microbiome; feature: rumen; material: SC-attached | host: Bos | place: Iran: Karaj | collected 2018-10 | reverse complement strand
TTATTATTATTAATATTATTTGAAATTTTTTTTTTAATAGGAATTATTTTTATTATTTTAATTTTTTTTTTAATTAAAATTAAAAAAATTATTATTTAAAATTAAAATTAAAAATTAAAAATTAAAAATTTATTAAAAATCAAAATTTTATTTAAAAATTAAAATTTTATTTAAAAAATATTAAAATTTTATTAAAAATTTATTAATTAAATAAAACAATGAATCAAAACTCAGAAGAAATAATAAAAGATGAAAATCCCTCATCAACTCGAAATAAAAACATCGACGAAGATTTATTATCAGAACACAGTTTGAATTCCTTTAAAATAACCGACATAGAAAGTGCAAAAGAAGAAATAGTAACTTTACGTAAAAAATTAAACAACAAAAAAAAAGAAATTTCTCTATTAAAAAACGAACAAAATCCAAACGAATTGCCAGTAATAAACAAACTAAAACAACAAGTGAATGATTTAAATTCCGAAGTTAAAAAATTACGAAACGATTCTAATGTAAAAAATTATACGAAATTAGAAAATAATTACATTTTAAACAACAAAGAATTAACGCAATTAAAACAAGAAAATAATATGATTAGATTTCAATTAGAAAATTTAAATCGAAAGAAAAAAAATTCAACTGAAAAAAATAATAATAATAATAATTTTTTAATTAATAGCAATTTATTATCGAATAAAATAAAAAATTTAAAAGAACAAAAAATTAATAATTTATTAAAAATTTACATTCAAAATAATAATTCAAGTTTTGATAATAAAGATCAAAAAATCGAAGAATTAAAAAATGAATTAGAATTTTATAAAAATTTCGAAAGTGAAAATGTAAAATTAAAAAATAAAATAAAAGAATTAAAAAATTCAGATCAAATTCAACAAAAAAAAAAACAAATAAAAAACATCGAAAATGAAAATAAAAAACTCAAAAAAAATTTAAATGAAATTGAAGAAAAATTTAATAAATTAAATGAAGATTACAATGAATTATTAAACAAAATCGAAAAATTAAAAGAAGAAAATAAAAAAAATTTAGAATCAAAAAAAAAAATCGAAAATGAATCAATAAAAAAAGACCAAAATGAAAAAAATTTAAATGAAATCAAAGAAAAAGAAAAAAAAATCAATGAATTAATAGAAAAACTCAAATTAAAAGACGCATTATTAGAAAAATCAAATAAAAATCACAAAAAAGAAATTCAAAAAATAAAATTAGAATATGATAATTACATTGAAAAATTAAAAAAAGACAAAGAAGAATTAACATTCAAACTAAAAGAAACAAATTTAAAATTCGAAAATATTAATTCCGAATTAGAAAACACAATAAAACAACTGAAAGAAACTCAAATTCAAATGGAAAATGACAATTTAAAAATCGTCGAAAATAAAAAATTAATTGAAGAACTTCAAAATGATTTACAAACAAAATCAAAAGAAATTAATGATAAAAATTTAAATAACGACACAATTAAAAAAGATTTAACAAAAGAAAAAGAAAAAATCGAAAGTTTGCAAGAACAAATTTCAAATCTTCAAAATTTAATCACAAAAAACAAAACAAAACACGATGAATTAAAAAAAAAAACCGAATTTCAAGAGCAAGAAAGAGAAAAAAAAATCGATGATTTAATCGCAGAAAATTACGAAATGAAAACAACAATAGAAAAAAACGAATTATTAATTTCCGAACAAAAAAACAAAATTTTCAATCTCAATCAAGAAAATAACAAATTAAAAAACACATTACAAATCACAGTAAAAGAAAATGGTGAATTAGCAAATCACATTAAAAAATTAGAAAAAGAAAATGAAAATTTTCAAATTGAAAACACAAAATTAAAAAACGAAAATTCAAATTTAAACGATCAAAATTTACAAAATTATAAAAAATTAGAAGAAGATATTTTAAAAATCACACCAAACAACATTGAAGATAAAGAATTAGTTGGAAAATTAAATGCGTTTAGAAATGAAAGTCAATTGTATGTTGTAAATTTGAAAAATCGTGTTGATGAACTTGAAAAAGAAAATAATGAACTTAAAAAAAACGGAATTAAAAATTTGGATAAAAAAAAAGAAATTTTAGATAAAAATGATGACAATGATTTTATTAGTAAAATGCATCATGAACAAATTGATTTATTAGAAAAAGAAAAAACTGAAATTGAAAATAAATTAGAATTAATTTCGAGAGAAAAAGAAGAAAATGAAATTGAATTGAATAAACAAATTTATGATTTAAAAGAATTGAATAAACAATTGATTAAAGATAAAGAAATTGAAAAAAATAAAATTAATAATTTGTTAGAAAAAATTAATAAATTGGAAAAAAATCAAAAAAAAAATGAAAATTCTTCTTCTGATGATGAAGATGATGAAAATAGTTTAAATTTTAATAAATTTAATGAAAAAACACAAAAAAATAATGAAAATAATGAAAAAAATAATGAAAATAATGAAAATAATAATAAAAATAATGAAAATAATAATGAAAAAAATAATAAAAATGAAGAAGAAAAAAACGAAAATGATGAAAAAAAAACAATAAAAACGAGTTTATCATTAAATAATGAAAATATTAAAATTTTACCACCTTCAGATTCTATTAAAAAAAACATTAATAAAACATTCAAAATGTCAAAATCAATAAAATTAAATCACAATCAAAATCAATTTGAAAAAGAAGAAAAAAAAGATGAAAATGAAAATGAAATTAATGAAAATAATAATGAAAATGAAGAAGATTCAGAAACGAAAAATAAAAAAAAAGAACTTCGAAAACAAGTAAAAAAACAAACAAAAAAATTAAAAGAAGAAATTAAAAATAAAGACGATGAAATTAAAAATCGCGACGATGAAATTAAAATAAAAGAAAATGAAATAAAAAATAAAGAAAAAGAAATTATTAAAAAAGACAAAGAAATTCAAAATAAAAATGATGAAATTAAAAAAATTAATGATAATTTAAATTTCAAAAATGATCAATTAAATAATTTAAAAAAAATCATTGAAAATTTAGAAAAAGAAAAAGAAAAAATTATTAATGAAAATAATTTAAATAAACAAGAAATTGAAAAATTAAAAGAAGAAATTGAAAAATTCAATGAAAATTCTTATGATAAAAAAAGCGAAAAAAATAAAAAAAAAAATAATGATTTTGAAAATGTTAGAAAAACATTAGAAAATAAAAATAAAGAATTAAATAAAAATTTAGATGAAAAAAAACAAGAATTGTTAATTAAAAATTCTGAAATAACAAATTTAAATTTAGAATTATTAGAAATAAAAGGAAAATTAAATGAAATGGATGAAAAAAATAAAGAATTAAATAAAAAAATCAGCGAAGATAATGAAAACGCAATTAATTTAAATAAACAATTAAATGAACATATGAATAAACATAAAGATTATAAAATCAAATACAATGAAATTAAAAAAAAAAACGATGATTTAAATGAAGAAATTAAATTATTAAAAAGAGAAATTCAAGATTTCAAAAATAATAATAATGAAAATGAAGAAAATGATAAAAAATCCAGAAAATCAAAAAAAATTAAAAGTTCAAGAAAAACAACAATTAAAATAGAAAATAACAATAATTTAAACAATGAAAATAATGAAAATAATAATGAAAATAATAATGAAAATAATAATGAAAATAATAATGAAAATAATGAAAAAAAAACAGATGAAAATAATAATAAAACATTAGAATTCAAAGACGAAGAAGAAAAATCAATAAAACCATTAGAAAATTCCCGTCCAAATTCTTCATACCCAAAAAAAAAAGACTCAACTCAAACTCTCCAAAAAAAAACCAGCAAAACCTCTTCAAAAAAAACCGCTCAAATCAACGAATTAACCGAAAAAATCGCGGAAGATGAAATGCGAGTCGACGCATTAAAAAAAATCGCCGAAGCAGAACAAGAAAAAAAACTGAATTTAAATGACAAATTAAAAGAAGCAAAGAAAAAAAATGATTTATTATTCAAAGAAATTGAAAAACTTTCAGAAGAAAATTCAGAATTAAAAGAAAAAATGAAAAAATTAAAAATTAATTTAGAAAAAGTTCAAAAAAGTGATTATTCAAACAAAAAAGAATTTGAAAAATACAAAAATGAAAAAGAAAATGAATTAGAAAATAAAATTAATGATTTAAATGAAGAAATTATTAAAAAAAATGATGAAATTTTAGAATTAAAAGAAGACAATGAAAAATTAATAAATCGTAAAAATTCACAAATAAAAATTTTACAAGAAGAAAATTCAAATTTAAAAGAAGAAATTTCAAATTTAAAAAACGAAATTGAAAATTTAAATGATGAAATTTTAAAAAAAAACACAAACAAAAAAAAAAACGAAATTGAAGATTTTGAAAACATAAAAAAAGAAAAAAATAAAGAAATTCAAGAATTAAAAAATGAATTAAAATCATATGAAAAAAAAAACAATTTTTTAAATGAAGAAAACATCGAAATTAAAGATGAAAATGAAAAATTAAAAAAAAAAATTTCTTCTTTAAATAGCACAATCGATTCAATACAAAAAAAAAACAATGAAAAATACGAAAATTTAATCAAATTCAATGAAGAACAACAAATTCAAATAAACGCACTAAAAGAAATCGCAGATAATCAACAGAAAAAAAAATTAAAATATCACAATAAATTTAAAAACGCAATTGAAAAAAATAATGAATTAATAGAAGAATTAAAAAAAAAAGACAAAGAAATTGTTACATTAAAATTAATCAATCCAAATTCTAATCAAATTAATAAAGATGAAATTAAAAATTTCACAAGCAGAAATAATAATAATGATAATATTAGTAAATTGTCGAGTATTGAAAATAATAATAAAAATAATAATGATGATTCTTTACAAAATTATTCACAGTTTTTTGAACAAAAACAAGAAACTGCAAAGTTTAAAAATAAAAAAAATGAGGAGGAAAAAAAAAGTAATAAAAGTAGTAAAAAAAATAGTGAAAATGAAAAAAATGAAAGTGAAAAAAATAGTGAAAATAATGAAAAAAATAATGAAAAAAATAATGAAAATGAAAAAAATAGTGAAAAAAATGAAAAAAATAATGAAAATAATAATGAAAATAATGAAAATAATAATGAAAAAAATAATGAAAATAATGAAAATAATAATGAAAAAAATGAAAAAAATGATGAAAATAAAGAAACAGAAAAAGAAAATAATGAATCAGATAAAAATATTTTAACAGAACGAGAAATAATAAAAAATAACATTTATTCTCGAAGAGAATTTTCTGGAATGGAATATGATGAAGAAAGTGAAAGTTTTGATAATGAAGATAGTGAAAATTATTCAGGAAATAATAGTGATTATGAAGATAGTAGTGTAGAAAATGACGAAGATGCAGATTCAGAAAAAAGTTTTTCTAATAAAAAAAGTAACAATGAAGATAATATTAAAATACAAACTTCATATGAAGCTTAATAAAAATATTTTTAATTTTAAATTTATTTATAAATATTATTTTATTATTTATTTTAATAAAATTTTTAATAAAATTTTTAATAAATTTTTAATAATTTTTTAATAATTTTTTTAATAATTTTTTTAATAATTTTTTAATAATTTTTTAATAAAATTTTAATAAAATTTCAAATGAAAAAATTTTCTTCATGCGAAGAAAAAATTAAAGAAATTTTAATAAAAATGTTAAATTACAAAAAAAGTTCAAAAAAAATAAAAAATAATTTATTTTCAGAAGTAAAAAATTTAATTAATAAAGAATCTTTAATAATTCAATTAAAAAACGAAAATAAATTCATGTTAAAATTAAATTTTTATTATAAAAATTATTTAACTTCAATTATTAAATTAAAATTAAAAATAAAAAAAGAACATGATGAAATAGAAAAAATGTATTTAAACATAAAAAAAAATTTCAATGAAAATGTGAAAATTATTGAAAATTACGATAAAAAAATAATTTTTTTAAATTCAAATAAAAAACAAATTGAAAATTTGTATGAAAAAAAAATTCAAGAATCAATTGAAAATAATAAAAAATTAGAATTAAAATTAAAAGAAATCGAACAAAAAAATAATTTACAAAAATTCGATTTAGAAAATATTATTAATAAAAAAAATAAAATTCTTAATCAAAAAGAAAATGATTTAAAAGAATTTTTAAATAAAGAAAAAATCGAACAAAAAAAATTCCAAAAATTAAATAAAAATTATTCAATTTTAATCAATCAAGAAAAATATTTTAATAATTTAATCAAAGAAACAAATCAACAAAAAAACATTAAAATTATTAATAATAATAATTATTTAAATGAAATTAATAATAATAAAAAAGAAAATAAAAACATCGAATTAAACGAACTTAAATTAAAAAACGAAAATTTAATACGAAATTATAAAAATCTCATTCAAAAAATTCAAAATTTCAATAAAAAAAATAAATATTTAAAATATAATTATTCTGAAAATAAATTAAATCACAATAAAAATTCAAGAAATAATTTTTTTTTTGAATATAAAACAAATTTTTCTTTTAATTCAATAATTTAAATTAATTTATTTTTATTTATTTTTATTTATTTATTTTTTATTTATTTTTTACAAACTATTTCTAAAAATTTATAATTAAAAAATCTTTTTTTAATATTATTTAATATTTATTTAATTTAAAATATAATAAAAATCATAAAATATTTAACTAAAAATCATCATTTGCATTTTCAATCATCATTTTAAATTCTTCTTCTTCAGTTAATTTTTTATTATTTTCATTTTCAATTTTGTTTTTATTTTCTTCTTCATTTTCAACTGCTCCAATTTCATTTTTAAATGTTTCCTGCAAATTTTCAAACACTTTCTCAAACAAACCTTTTTCTTCTTTCATTTCTTCATCTTTTGTGTCTTTTGTATCTTCAGATTTATCATCATTATTATCAATAATAATCGATTGAGTAATCATTTTATATTTAATTAAATATTAAAATTGATTTAAATATTTTTTATTTTATTATTTTTACATTTTATTTAATTTTATATTAATTAAATAATAAAAACATAAAATAAAGAATTTAATAAATAAATTTTTTTTTATAATTATTTTTATTATTTTTATTATAAAAAAAAATTTATTTCTTTTGCTATGTCAATAGCATTATAATTATATTCACATAATCGTTTTAAATTTGATTGAATTTTATATAAAAAATCATCATTTTTTTCGCCTTTCCAAGATTTTATTTGAATAATATTATCATGAAAATTTCTATAACAATTAAAATTATCATCTATTATTAATAAATAATTTGGATCATAATTAAAATTACTTAAATTATTTACATCTTTTATAAATTCATTATTTATAAATAAACAATTGTTTCTATAAAATCTATTTTTTATCAAATGTTTTGAATCTATTTTATTTAATATTTCATTCGCATATTCTTTATTACTGCTTGTGTATAAATAAAGATCAGCAATTTCTGAAAGAGAAATTAAAAAATTTTCTAAATTCGGACGTTTATAAACATAATAATCTTTTATTTTAAAATATTTCAATGAAAAATTCTTAGTTTGAGAAGAATAAATTAAAGTATTATCTAAATCTAAAATTATTTTTAATCTAACTTTCGGAATATCAACCATATTATTTTTATACAAAAACTTTTTAAAAGCATATTTCAATAAATTCAAATTAATAATTATAAATTTGTAACAATATTCAATAAAATATAAAAATGGACTTCCTAAAAAAGTAATTACTAATAAAAGCGTAATAACTAAAATTAATATATATTTCAAACTTTTGTATAATAAATTATAAATTTTTCCATGAATGTGTTTAATTTGTCTATAAATTTGATCTATATTTTCGCCTTTAAAATCATAATGTTCTTCTTTTTCATCTAAAAAATTATTGTACCATTTACTTAATAAAATATTTATATAAATTTGAATAGTTGACATTAAAATTTAATTATATTTTAAATATTTATTTTATATTTAATTTATTATATACTTAGTATAAAAATAAATAGTTTTATTTAAATATTAGATAATATAATAATAATAATAATAATATTTAATTTATTATTATTATTATAACATAATAATAATTAATGAATATTAAAAAAATTCCTCCTCCAATTCAATCAATAAAATTTCCAATTTATTCAATTTATCACAAAAATATTATTAAACCAAACAAATCTTCTGATTTATATCTCACAAATTATTACAAAGATCCTTGTTTTTACAATTCAAAAAATTTAAATTTTCAATTAAATTTAATGAAAATGTTTTCAGAAGAAGAAAAAGAAAATAATTTTTCCAAAGATTCAAATAATTTACCTTCTTTATTTAATAATCAATCTTTGACTGATTTAGATAAAAGATTATTAGAACAAAGAAAAAAATACGAAGCTGATATGGAATATTATAAAAAAGTTTTTAAAGTAAAAGGATTATTTAAAAGAAAAGGAAAAACTATTGATAATAAATTAAATTTAGTTTATGCGGAAAATGAAGAGCAATATAATTTAAAAATTGAAAAACAAAATGAAAAAAGATTGTTAAAAGGACTTCCACCTAAAAATTTAGATAAAAATAAAATTTTAAACGCTCAAATTAATAATGCAAAAGATAAAATTAAATATATGAAAGCTATTTCAGATTGGGCTTTTCCTGGAATTGTTGTTGCTAAAATTAAATTGGTAGATAAAAAAATTGAAGAAAGTAATGCGAAAAAAAAAGAAAATAATATGTTATCACCTGTGCAAATTAGAAATATAGAACAAAGTCAAAGAGAAAATAAAAGAAGATTGTTTTTATCTGAGTGTATAAAAATTGATTAAAATATAAATAATACTTAAAATACAATTAAATTTTTAATGTAAATTATAATTAAATTTTATTATTGATAAATATTTATATTTATAAATAATAATATTTGATTCTAAATATTAAATAAAATTAAATAATGATGTTTAAATTTATAATATAAATTTAAATATTAAAAAAAATAGCTAATATGTTATAAATAATATTCCTTTTAATTTTTACATAAATATAACAAAAAATATATTATTTTTTATTTTTAGCTCTTATTTTTCTTTCTTCTCTATTAAATTTTTCCATCATTATTTTCCATTCTTGTGCAATATCTTCATATAATTTTCTTTCTTCCTCATTTTTCGAATTATAAAATGATCTATACAACCAAATTAAATCTTCTCTATATCTTCCATCACTAGGAATACAATTTTTAACAGGTCTTATAAACTCAGGAATTTGAGCTTGAATGTCCCAATATAATTTTTTATCTATAAATAATTTTCCTAACCAAGAACCTTCAATATTACAAATTGTATTTTTTTTATTTTTATGACTTTCTAAATGATATTTTTTATTAAATTCAATAATTTTATCATAAACGTAAATAAAATCCTTTGGATAATTATATTTAAATATTTCACCTTTTATTTCATGAAACTTTTTCTTATTTTCCGTAAATTTAATAATGGCTCTCAAACTATTTTTCAAATCCAAAAATCCCATTGAAGTATCAAACATATTAGACCTACCTTTTTCACTACTTGCATTAAGTAACTTAATTCTCGGAATATTACATATAATTTCCTCACCAATTTGCGGAAAAGTTATATAAATAGGACCTTTTTGATTTACATAAGCAGTACTACCAAACCCTTCCGAAGTAACACTAAAGGCAAAAAAACCATGAACCTTATAAACATTTTTATAAAACAAATAAAATCTCGCAGCTAACGGACTATGAGTAACTTGTTCAACATATAATTTAGCCCCATTTTCAAATTCTCCTTGAAAAGTCTCCCCCAAAAACGGATTAAAAGGTTTCAACTGCTGAGCAGGAATATATAACCCACTAAATTGATATGTGATACATAATTTAAAACGTTCTAAAGGACTTAATTTAGGGTCACTAGCAGGAATTAAATATTTATTAGCAAAAGAAAAAACGTTAGTTAATCTTTCAGTTAAACATTTTGGTTCAAACATTTTAACCTGAAGTGATATATGATGTCCAAAAGGTACCCTTAATATTTGCCATATCATATTACTTATTAATCCACTATATTTTTTTGTTACGAGTGGGTCAGTTATAACTAATCCTTGTTTATCATCTACTTTAATTCCTTTATATATACCTTCAAATGTATAATCAGGCGATTTCATCCAGTCATTTGAATCTATAAATCTCGGGGCTGGTAAAAATAGTGTATCTTTTTTATCTTTGTCCCATATGAAAATTTTAGTTCCATAAAACATTGAAAAAGGATGAAGTTTAGAAAATGAAAAAACATATGGATTATTTTCATGAATACTTAATGAATCTTTGTTAAAATCTATTTTTCTTTGGGAAAATTTTGTTCTTTTTGTTTTATCTACTGCGCCTTTTGAATATAATTCTGATAAAAATTCTATTGATAATTTACGTTTTATTAAATTTTCATAGTTTTTATCTCGTAAATTTCCTAATGAATTATAATCTTCAAAACTATCGTTTGAACTTGTTGTTTTATTTTTTATTTTTTTTAATTCGTTTTCTTTTATTTCATTATCAATGTCATTTTCGAAATTTTTGAATATTGTTAATTTAAATTTTTTATTTGTCAAATCTTCTTCATCTTCGTTTGTCCAAACACTAATTTTGTTTAAATAATCTTTATCAATTTCCGAAATTTGGTTTTTATCTCCTGTTAAATTATATTTCTGAAAATTATTATCATATTTAAATAAATCTTCAGAATAGTTTTGTAACATTAAACTTTTTTGTATACTATGTTTAGAATCCATAATTAATAAAAAAAAATATGATTTTAAAATTATTATTGAATTATTATTAATTAAAACAATAATTAAATAATTATAATATTTATTATTTATTATTTGTTTCAGATTATTTATTTTTATTTATTTATTTAAATAATAATTTTTTATATTTAAATATTTATATTTTATATAATAAAAACTAAATTTCATTTTCAATCAAATATTTAAATTTTAATGTTTTATTTATTTTTTAATATGTATTTAAAAATAATAATTAATTTATTAAATTATTTATTATTATAAAAAATAAAAAATAAAATAAAAACTAAAATAAATAGATAATAAAAAATGTATTTAATTTCTATAAAACGATAATATAAATATCAATTATTTTTAAAAAAATTATATTATAAATTTAAATTAACTTATATTATTTAAACCAGTAAATTATGAATTTCAAAATGAAAAATATTTTCTGGTATTTAATTTTTTTCTCACTCATTTTTTTTATCAATTCCCAATTATGTGATTTCGATTATGAAAATGAAATTAAAGGTTATCCATTATCAATAAAACTAACACTTATTTCAAATTACAGACCTTTTAAACATCCAATAGATATTCATTATGATTATTCAACTTTTGATGCAGATGAATTTGTAGATGAAAATTATAAATCAACAGTAAAAAAGTACATAACAGAAGCAACAAATTTTTTAAAGGAAACATTAATAATAAATTTCCCATATAAAATATCAACAAGATCTAAAATTGAAGACATATGTTCAGAATCTATAACATCATATGATAAAAAGATAAATAATTTAGGATTTCATTCTGATTTAGTAATTTACCCTTATTTTGATGATTTAGATAGATATCATTTTGTTAAATCATTTATTTGTGCAGTAGATTCAACAAATAATAGACCTATTATTGCAGCTTTATCTTTAAATAGATTTTATCACTTTTATAATGATACATATGATGAACTTTTTCGAAATTCAATAGTCCATCAATTAATACATTTATTAGGCTTTAATAAACCAATGTATGAAAAATTTGTTCATCCCATTCAAGATATGTCTACAATATTTGTATACAATACAAATATAAATAATTATTATTTTTTTTCTTTAAACACACCTAATGTTTATTATGCTGGACTCAAATATCATTATGGAAGTCAATTAGAACAATATAGAAATAGAACAAATTCTCATTGGTATTCTTCAAAAAATTTTGTTGATTTAATGACTAGAAAAAATTATGAATATTATGATATAAGTGAATTAATATTAGCTGTATTTAAAGATTCAGGTATTTATTATATAAATCCTTGTGGACTTTATAGATTTAATACAAAATGTTACAGATTAAAAAATCAATGTTCTCCTCATTATTTAAATGAAATAAATATTATAAATTACGCATATGATTCATCATTACAAAAAACTATATGTTACGTGAATGATATAAATAAAAATAAATGTATGTCCAATTATGATTATTTATTAATTAATGAATTAGATTATACACCTAATTATTTTAATGGTCAAGAAGAATATATTCCTGTTAATGAAAGAAAAGAATTATTAAACATTACTGAACAAAAATTATCTTTATTAAGACCTGGAAAAAATTGCCCAAATAAACATCCAAGAACTGTTTTTTTATATTATAATGAAACTCTAAATAAAAATAATCATACCTATTTAAAACAATTTAAAATTGATAATGTCACAATAACTGATAAAAATTATTTTGTTACATATAAATTAAGAGAAAAATCAGAAAAGACACCTAGTATAGTAAATTCTTTAGAATATAATGGAATAATCAGAAGTAATTACAGATTAGATAATAATTTATTAATGGAGTTTTTGACTGAAAGAGATAGAGATATTTTTATAAGATCATTAATTAAATATCAAAAATTTGACGTTCATCCAATATCAAATGAATTAAGTAGAAAGGATAGTTTATATCTAAATTATAAAAAGATGAAAATTAAATTTCCAAATGATTTTAATTATATGCCTAGAACATATGTAATGCCTAATGATAAAGAATTAATTAAAAGTAAATTTTTAAATTACCAAGTAAAAATTAATGATTTATATATTGTTAAACCAAAATTATCAAGTAGAGGAAGAGGAATTCATTTATTTGATAATTATAAAAATAGTGTTTCAGATGATGTTTTAATAAGTAAATATATTTCAAATCCACATTTAATAAATGGAAAGAAATATGACATTAGATTATATGTTTTAGTTACTGGTTTTTCTCCACTAAAAGTATATGTTTTTAATGAAGGTATTGCAAGAATATCAAGCGAATTATTTTCATTAAGTTTAAGTAAATTAAAAAATCCTTATATTCATTTAACTAATACATCAATAAATAAAAAGAATATAAATTATAAAAGAGTTACTGATCCTACAAAAGATGATGGAAATGATTGGACATTGACAGTATTAAAAAAATATATCAAAAAAAAACATAATATAGACTTTGATACGGTTATTTTACCTAAAATAAACGACATAATAGTTAAATCATTTTTAACAGTTTTGGTAAAGTCACATAAAAAAGATAGAGAAAGAAATGTTAAGCCAGGAACAATATATCAAATATTAGGATATGATATATTATTAGATAGAAATTTTAGACCTTGGTTAATAGAAATTAATTATGGTCCAGATTTATCTAATATAGATAATTTTGATTTAATTTTAAAAACTAAAGTAGTAACTGATTTATATAATATTGTTGGAATTACTCCTTTTAGAAAAGGACAAAATAATAATATTCCTTATGATGAAGTTTATAATTATGAAGATAAAATAGAAGAGGCAGTCGATAATTCAATTTGTGAATTGGATAGACCAAGAGGGGGATATAATTTATTATTTCCTTTAAAAGATAATATTGATTATTATTCAAAATTTGTTCCAAATGCTAATAAAATTAATAAACGTTTTTGGAAAAAAATAAAAGAAATGAAAAATGTGAATTAACCTATTTTAATTTTATATAAATAAGTACAATAATATAATGTAAAAATAAATAAAAAAAAATAATATATTAAATTTGCGTCAATTTAATATAATAATTAATTATTTTCGTATTAAAAATTATTTAATAATATATTAATTCTAAAAATATTTTTTATCTAAAATGGGAAATGATCAACAATTTTATTCTGAGGCAAATCCATGGCAATATTGTTCGTTTAAAAATGAAGAGGCTAAAGAAGGAGAATCTAAAATTTTACGTAGAAAAGATTTAGTAAATAAAGAATTATTAAAATCTAATGAAAAAAATTTATTAACTATTATTGATGCTTTCGAAGATAAATTAAAAAAATATCCAGAAAAACCTTTTTTAGGAACAAGAACACATATAAAAGATAATATATATGGAGAATATAAATGGAAAAATTATAAAGAAATTAATATTATTGCACATAATTTTATAAATGCAATAGATTATTTAAAATTATGTGAAGAAATTGAGTATGAAAATAAAAAATATAAATTCTTAGGAATATACAGTAGAAATAGGGAGGAATGGGTTTCAAGTTATATAGGATGTCAATTAAATTCTATTATTGTTGTTACTTTATATGATACTTTAGGTATAAATGCCATAGAATTTATTTTAAATCAAACGGAATTAAATACAATTTTGATTGAAAGTCTTAATTTAAAAAAAATATTAAATCTAAAACAAGAAAAAAAAATTGAAAATGTAAATACATTAATAATTTTACCATGTCCAGATTATAAAGAAAATTTAAATGATACTATTAAATTATTAAATGAAAATGGAATTAAATGTTATATTTATGAAGAATTTTTAAAAATTGGAAAAGAACATCCTGAAAATCATAATTTTATTAAAAGCACACCTGAAACATATACAACTTTTTGTTATACAAGTGGAACAACTGGAAACCCAAAAGGTGCAATGATAAAAAACAAATCTTTATTATGTGGAATAAATGCAATGACAACAATTGGAAGACCATTATATGAACATGATATATATTTAAGTTTTTTACCTTTAGCACATATAATGGAACAATTAATTTTTTCAGTTAATATTTATTATGGAACACAATATGCGTTTTATAGTGGAAATGCATCAAGAATAGTTTCTGATTGTCAAGCATTAAAGCCAACGTATTTATGCACTGTTCCTCGAATTTTACAAAAAATATATAATAGTATTAATATGAAAATTAATAATATGACAAATCCTATAACAAAAGCCATTGCATTAAAAGCAATTGAAACAAAATTACATAATTATGAAACAACAGGTTCATTAACACATACATTATATGATCATTTAGTTTTTAATAAAATTAAAGATATCTTAGGAGGAAATGTTAATTGGATTTTAGTAGGAAGTGCACCTATGCCAAAAGATATATTAAAATTTTTAAGAATTTGTTTTGGGATACCTATAACAGAAGGATATGGTCAAACAGAAGATTGTGCAGGTGTACTATTATGTAATGTAAATGATTGTTCAGTGGGTCATTTAGGTGGTTTAAATGGAGGAATTGAACTAAAGTTAGTAGATGTTCCAGAATTAGGATATACCTCAAAAGATAAAAATCCAATAACTCAAATAATTGAACCAAGAGGTGAAATATGTATTAGAGGTTCATTAGTTTTTGATGGTTATTATAAAGATAAAGAAAAAACAGATGAAACTATTGATAAAGATGGTTGGCTTCATTCAGGAGATATTGGAATTATAATGACTCTTCATGGAAATTGCGTTAAAATAATAGATAGAGTTAAAAATATTTTTAAATTAAGTCAAGGAGAATATATTGCTCCTGATAAAATAGCTAATTTTATATCTTTATCAAAATATATAAATCAAATTTTTATTTATGGAGAAACTTTAAAAAGTTATTTAGTTGCAATTGTTGTACCTGAAAAAAAAGAATGTATGGAATTTCTACAAAAAAATAATAAAGATGCTACAAATGAAAATATTGAAAGTTTTTATAATGATCAGTATTTAAAAACTGAAATATTAAATGATATGGATAAAATAGGTAGAAAATATGATTTAAAAGGTTTTGAAATCCCTAAAAAAATATATTTATCCAAAGAAGATTTTACAATAGAAAATAATATGATGACTCCAACAATGAAATTAAAATATAATGAAATTAAGAAAAAATATAAAAATGAATTGGAAGAATTATATAAAGAATAAAGAATCGAATATAATAGAAAATTTATTATAAATAAAATTATATATTTATTTATTTATTTAATATAAAATTAATAAATTTTTTAATTTATAAAACTTATACAAAATATTTTATAAAATGATATTTTTTTAATATAAAACTAAAAAATAATTATTATAAATTTATTATTTTTATCAAAATAAAAATTTAATAAATATATATCTTATGTCAAATATTTTTGAATTATTTATTTATTTAGATTTATTTGGAACAAAACCAAGATTTTTAATAGATGGATATAAATCACAAAGATCTTACATTGGTGCATTTTTTTCAGTGATATGTTGTTCGGTGGTCTTCATGTATTTTGTATATTTTTTGAAAAAAATAATAACTCACTCAAAACCAAATATGGTTGTTAGTAATTTAATTGATGATCTTCCTGAAAAATATATATTTGAAGATGATTTTGCCTTTGCAATATCATTACAACTTCCAAATTATACTAATTATATAAATGAAAGTATTTATTTTTTAAAAATATATGAAGTTGAATATGAATTTTTAGAAGATAATTCATATATATTTAAAGAAAAAGAAATTCCTTATACAAAATGCTCAAATTATACATTTAAAGCATTACCAGAATATTATGCAGGATTAAATCTAAAGCAATTATATTGTCCAAATTTTACAAATTTATTTTTAGAAGGAGAATATGGTCAAAAAAGATGGAGAACAATAAATTTTAAATTTAGTAAATGTAGAAATTCTTCTGAATATAATAATTGCTTAAATGAAGAAGAAATAGAAAAATATTTACAGAGCGGATATGTTGATATATTTATGACAGATCAAATGATTGTTCCAAAAAATTATAAACATCCTACAAAAATGTATGGGAAAAATATATTTGATAGTATAAATGGGAAAGAATATATGGATTATTGGATATATTTAAAAAGAATGGAAGTACAAACTGATAAAGGAATGATTTTTGATGAGGTTGAAACAAAAACTGTATTATCATTTGAAAAAACATCAACAATGAAATATACTTTGCCTGATGAAACATTTTTACAAGTTATTTTGAGAATTTCTATAAATAAAGTTTTATATGATCGAACATATATGAAATTACAAGAAGCCGCTGCAAATGTAGGAGGAATGGTAAAAATTATTTTTACTATAGGAGAAATATTTAATTACTTAACAAAAATAATATTATTTCGAAATTATATATTACAATTTTTTAATATGGATTATTTTAAAACTGTAAAAATTGTCAAAAAAAAAGAAACAAAATATAAAAGATTAAGTACAAATCTACCTTTAATAATATCTAATAAAAATTTATTAAATATGGTACCAGATAATAAAATAGAACTGAGAGATTATATTCAAATTAATAATTCAAATATTCAGCTTCAATTTCCGAATAATTCTACTCTTAATAAAAATCAATCAATTCAAGATTATTTTTCATTTAAAAATAAAAAAGGAATGAACTTAACAAAATTTTATAATAGTAATAATAATAATAATAATATTCATCATAATAACAGCTTATATAATAATCATAATAATAATATATATTACACAGATTATAATTATAAAGTAAATAAAAAATATTTAAATGATAAAATAATAAGAAGAAAAATAAGGAAATATCATTCAATGTTAGATCTTTTATTACATAAAAATTGTTTTAGCCAAATTACTTCTTCTTTTAAAAGATTTAGTAAAATAAGTTTTCTTTTTGAAATATCAAGATATATTAAAAATATTAACGAAACAAATATATTAAAAAATTTAATATTTGATGAAAAACAAAATAAATTACTTGCTTATATTTATCACTTTGATTATGTATTCGAAAAAGAAAAATTAATTTATGATCAAATTGCTGATTATAAGCTTGCTACTTAATATAAATAAAATTTAAATAAATTATTTATATTTAAAACAATGTAAAATAAATTTTATTTATATTTTATAATATAACTAACTTTTGTCATTTAATAAAAATAATGTTTAAATAATATTAATTTAGAATTATCAAAAAAATATTTATAATATATATAAATAATATAAATAATATAAATATAATAATGATATAATATTTTAATAATTTTAATTAATATAATTTATTGAAAATCAGTTTTTTTTTATTATTTATTCATATTATATTAATAAAATTTAAATTTTAAATTAAATTAAAATTATTAAAAACGAATATAATATAAATTCATAATTTAATAATTTTAAATATAAATGAGTAAAAACAATACAAATAACATAGATAATTCAAATGATTATTATTCTATTGAAAATGGAACTACAACAGCACTTTTAGATAATGATAATTTATTATTAAAAATGAATGAAAATCAAATTGAAGAAATTAAAAAATATTCTAATTACATTAAATATACAGAAATAACTTGTTTAATTAGTTTTTTAATATTTTTATTAATTCTAACAATAAAGCTAATAAATTTAAATAGAAATATAAATTGGAATTTATTAGATATACCTGCCTTAATTTTTTTAGTTTCCTTTATTTTAACTATTAATATATTTTTAATTATAAAAGGTCTTATAGATAAAATTGAAAATGAATTAAGTACTTCAATTAAAGCAGGAACATATTTTAGTTTCACAATAATTAATTGTATTGGAATAAATTTAATAATTTTTTGTACTTTATTAATGAATTATATTCAAAAATCAAATAATAGTAAATATGATATAAATAATATTTTTATTCCTTATTATTTAGCTTTAAGTTTAGCAATAATATTTTCTATATTTATGTTTTATGCTTTTTTACAAAATAATTTATATATAGAAATCGTTTTTATTTTTGGATATTTATTGACATTTTTTTTATTTGGGATTTTAATATGTTTAAAAATAAATAATAAAAATGGAATTAATGAATATAATAATATCAAATTTTTTCATTGCTTTTTACCTATGTATTTAATATTAGGAGCTGATTTTTTATATAGATTATTCATTTTATTTTTAGAAGGAAATTTTAATTTAAAAAAAATTATTAATAAAATAATGTTTATTATAAGTATATTTTTTTGTTTTTTAACAGGATTAATAACTCAACTAAAAATAGATTATAAAATAAATAATAAAAATCATTATGTTCAGGGAATTTTAGCAATAATAGCTTATTTATGTTTCAGTTTTGAATATTATAATAATATATTAATAGATGATGAAACAGAAGAAGAAAAAAATTAATAAATATTAATATTTCAAATTAATATTTAAATATAATATGTTTATTTTATTTATAAATAAAAAATTGATGTAAATAAAATTAAATTAAAAATATTCATAAATATTATTTTTTATTAAATTAAAAATTTATTTATTAATTAATTTTTAAATATTAATATGTTAATAATATAATTTAATAATAAAATAGAAAAAAATTATTTTATATTTATAAAAATTATTAATTTTATTACTAAATATTTAAAATCATTTTTTGAACAATAAAAAGATTGAATAATAAAAATATTAAAGATTTTTTATTAAAAAAATTTAAAAGTAAAATTTAAATATATATTTTAATATTCGTTTTATAGTTATAATTTTATATATTATTTATTGAAATAATAATTTTTTAATAAAATTTATAAATAATATTTAATATGGAACAAAATAATTATTTTACATCTGATAATAATAATATAGAAAATAATAAAAAAATAATTCAAGGAGAAAACCCAGATGAAATACCACAAAATAATAATAATAATCAAAATCAAAATATTAATATAGAAAATTTTGATATGCAAAAAAATTTTGATAATCCTCAATTAATATTACCTCCTAATTTAATAAATACATCAGATAATAATAATGTTAATCAACAAATTAATAATGCTCCAGATTCTTCTAAAATTCCAAATATTCATGGTGAAAAAACTATAGTATGTTGGAATTGTTTAAGTGTTTTAATGGTAAAAGATGAATGGTCAGTGGTAAAATGTACAAATTGTGGTAAAATAAATAGAGTTCCTGGAACAGAAGATAATATAGAAAGTGCTATACGTTTAAATGATAATATGAATCATTTTGATTTATATGTTCCTTATGTTTATGCTGTTATAACATGTCCATTTTGTCAAACAGAAAATAAAGTTAGAAAAGATGCTGAACATGTTGTTTGTTTTCAATGTCATAATTCATATAATATTCAAAAAGAACCATGGGAAAATTATGCAAATGCAAAAAATAATAATAAAGAATTTCCTCAAGTTGAACAACCTCCAATTGTTAATACAAATAATACACATTCTTGTGATGAAACTCAAAAATTACTTAAAAAATTAATAAAACAATTAGAAAAACAACCAAAATTTATTCCAATGCCAAAAGGTCCAAATAAATATAAAACATTAAGACAGCTAGTTAGAGATGTTGATAATATAGATGAAAAAAGAATGTTAAATCGAGAGAGATTAAATTTTATTAATAAAGATGAATTTGATTATAATAGAGAATATTTTAAAAATAATAATAAAAAATATAGTATAAATAACTTTAATGAAAATAAATATAATAATGATGTTAAAAGAATATTAGGGGATAATTTATTTGATGGAAATAATGAAATGGAAAGATTAAAAAAAAAATTATATGATGAAATAAGAAATGATGATAAATATAGAAGAATATATAAACCATATAATTCAATGAGATTAGATAATAATAGAGGAGGATATAATAGACCTTTAAGTTATAATAGGTTTAATGATAATAATTATAATAATAGAAATTATTATGATAATAATAATAAAAATGATGTTGTATATAGAATGTTATTTGATCCAAATGAAAAAAATTTAAAAAGAAAAAGTGGAAATTCATTTTATTTATTAAATAATAATAATAATAATAGTAATAATAATAATAATAATGAAATTACTAAAGGTGAAGGAAATATTAATAAAATATATGGAGGAATTGAATTTAATAATTAATAAATTTTTATTTATTATAATTATAAATATATATTTATATATATTATTTTTTAATTTATATATAATAAAATTTTTTATAAAAAAAATTGTTTTAAAATA
>JAEEGK010010662.1_pt1 | contig 21169 bp, 8 predicted proteins | sample 8958771 | NCBI WGS metagenome assembly JAEEGK01 (sample SAMN16246547, study PRJNA631951) | gut metagenome | biome: gut microbiome; feature: rumen; material: SC-attached | host: Bos | place: Iran: Karaj | collected 2018-10 | reverse complement strand
AGGGCTCGGCGGCGATCTTCTTGTGCCAGCGAAGGTCGTCGGCCGGGTCGTCGGTGGTGCAGACCACCTCCACGCCGAACTTGCGGATGAGGGCCTGGCCGCGGAACTCGGGCGTCGCCAGCTTCGCATTGCACTCCTCGAAGATCTCACGGGCCGTTGCCGGGCACAGGAGCTTGTCAATGCCGAACACGCGGCTCAGCTCCAGGTGCGTCCAGTGGTAGAGCGGGTTACGCATGGTGTACGGAACCGTCTCGGCCCACTTCTCAAAGGTCTCCCAGGCGGTATGCTTGCCGCCGGTGAGGTAATCCTCGCTCACGCCGTTGGCACGCATGGCACGCCACTTATAGTGGTCTCCGTAGTGGCCGTCCACCAGCCACAGCTGGGTAATATCACGGAACTGGATGTTTTCCGCAATCTGCTGCGGCACCAGGTGGCAGTGATAGTCGATGATGGGCATGTTCTCGGCATGCTCGTGGTATAGCCTGCGTGCAGTCTCTGTCTGCAGCATGAAATCAGCGTTAATGAAGCTCATAGCACTTTGTGTTTAATATGTTTCTGGAAGAGAGTCGGGGTATCACCCCCGGCTCCCTTTATTAACGATTACCAGCGGGTGTCACCGTAGCCCTTGTAAGCGGCTTTCACGGTAAACTTGCCAGTAGCGGGATCGGCCTCGAAAGGAGTCTCCGCAAGCACCTGACCGGCGGCCTCGATATCCTCGGCGACCATGGTGTTCCACCAGCTGTAAGGCTCGGCGGTATCAATGTCGAAGAAGAGGTTGTCGGTAATGTAAGGATGCTTGATCTTCTCGGAAGCGCTGGAAACCAGCTTCGGGAAACCGGCGGCATTCGAAGGCGTCTCTTCTGCCCTGTGCATGGAGGCGAAGATGTTCTTCCGCACCAGCACGCGGCGGGCCGCATTGCCCAGCGCAGCGGGAGCCACGCCAGAAGTGGAGCGCACGTGCAGGATACCGTTGTTATCCTTGTTGTCCACGGCGCAGAGGTTGTAGAACGTGTTGTTCTCAACGAGCACGCCGCCGTTATTCACAGCCGCATCCACGCGGAGGAAGGTACGGATACCGTTCCAGAACGTATTGCCCTGGATGTTCACGTGACCCAGCGAACCCTTGCGGAAGTCGATGAAGTCACCGCTGACGCCAAAGTCGTGCACCAGGTTGCCGGCTACCACCAGCTCGTCCACGGAGGACTCGCCGGATCCGCTCACCAGACGGTTGGCATATCCGGAGATTTCGGAGTTGCGCAGGCCGATGGTGCCGATGACGGCGGCAGCGTCGATATCAATCATGTTGCCCACCTTGGCCTCGGCGCCGGCATTGTCGTACACACCATTCAGGCGGACATTCTCCAGGATGAAGTCACCCTCTGGCATAGCCAGCTTGAAGCCGCCCTTCACCTCGGGCTTCTTGCCATTGTAGGCAACGCCCTTCAGGGTAAGGCCTTGGCTGAGGGTAATGACACCGGCCGATGCCGTCGGAAGGGCCGTGAGATCGTAGGTGGCGCCCGTGAGGGCAATCACCTTCTTACCGGCCTCGATAGCGGTAGCCAGCTCATCGGCATCGGCCACCTTGAAGGCTTCGCCGGCGGCGGGAGCGCTCTTGATCCAGCGAGGGTCACCCACCTTTTCGCTGGCCACCAGGCCGTGCACCACGGTGAAGTCACCGTTAGCGGCATCCTTGAATACCTGGGCCGTGAGGACTACGCCATAACCGGCGGTAGCGGTCTCCTGAGGAGAGTAGGCCCACCAGCTGTATTCGGTGTCCAGATTGTTCTCGGTGGTGAGTACTTCGGCAAAGTAGTTGTGGCTGAAGGTAGGCATGCCCAAAGCGGAAGAAGCCTTGGAGACCAGCTTCGGGAAGCCCTGTGCCTGGGAAGGAGTCTCTTCAGCGCGCTGCATGTGAACGAAGAGGTTGTTCTTCACGTCAATGGCGTTGGCGGCAAGGGCCGAAGTGCTGCGCACATGGAAGATACCATTGTTGTCCTTGCTGTCCACGAAGCAGTTGTTGTAGAACGTATTGTTCTCTACCAGGATGGAAGCGCAGACCGTTGCGGCATCAACGCGGGCGAAGGTACGGATGGCATTGGCGAAGGTACTGTTTTTCACCTTGAGGGCCGTCATGGTGCCCTTGCGGACATCGATGAAGTCACCGGAGGTGAAGTTGCCACCCTCAACGCCCGTCACCAGCACGTTCTCGAACTCGACGGAGTTCACGGAACCTTCCACGTTCATGTAGAACAGGCGGTTCTTCACACCGGTGAAGGAACTGTTCTTCACGGAGAAGGAGTTCATCACCACAGCAGCATCGGCAATTTCAAACACATTGTCCACAGTCTTGGCTCCGTCAACGGCAATATTCTTCATGCTGAAGGAAGTAACGCCTTCCTTGAAGATGAAGCCGCCCTTGAATACCGTTCCTTCCTTACCGATGAGGTTCAGAGGAGTGGTGAGCGTGAGCTTACCCGCAGACACCTCAGGTACTTCCGTCACGGCGGTGAGGTCATATTCGCCGGCATCCAGGGTGATGGTCTTCTTACCGGCGCTGATAGCCGTGAGGAAACCGTCCACATCGGCCACCGTAATCTCGGAAGAAGGCGTGCTGCCTGCCATTGCGTTCCAGCGGGGATCACCCACGCCGGCGTTCATCATGACACCGTTGGTGAGGGTGAAGTCCAGGTTGGCTGCATCCTTGCAAGGATCGGCCGGGAGGATGGCGCCGCCTTCGCGGGTAGCCTCTTCCTTGGAGAGATTCTTCCAGAAGGAGTAATCGGCCAGCTCCTCTTCGCAGTTGTAGAAGTAGTTGTTGCGGATGACGGAAGGCGTGATACCGCTTGCGCTTCTGAGCTTGGGGAAGCCATTGGCATGGGACGGCAGGTTGGCCGGATCGATGAGGATGGAGTAGAAGAAGTTGTTCACCAGCTCGTAGCTGTAGAGGCCGGAACCGGCGGCGCTGCGGATGTGCAGGATACCGTTGTTGTCCTTGCTGGTGCTGTTGGTGGCAACCTTGTAGAAGGTGTTGTTCTTGATGAGGGCGGTATTCATCTCATGGGCAGCGTCGGTACGGATAAACGTACGGCAGCTGTTGGCAACGGTGTTGTTCTCAAACACGAAGTTGTGGTGAGCGCCGGTGCGCATGTCAATGTAGTCGGCACCGTCCGAGCTGTCGGTGATGATATTGCCCTTGAAGATGACGTTCTGCACATTGGACACGGCCTTGCCGGAGTTGTCGTACAGGGCCTTGGTGCCATGCAGGTGGCTGTCATAGACGGCGACGGTATCCAGAACAGGAGCATTGTCGGCGGTCTTGTCATCAATGAGGAAGGAAGTTGCCGTTCCGGCACTGCTGCTGGTGATGTCGAGGTTACGGAAGACCACGCTGCCGCCGATGGCACCGCTCAGGGTGATGCTGGCGTTGATGGCGGTCTTCTTGCCGTCGCTCTCCTGGCCCTTGAGGTGCAGGGGTGCTACCAGCGTGAGGGCGCCGATCTCGTAAGGAGTATCGCTGTACTTGAGGGTAATGAAGTCCTTGCCGGCATCAATGGCGGCCAGAAGGTCCTCCACACTAGCCACGATGAACTCGGAAGATTCACCGCTGCCGCCCGCAGGCAGCACGGCGAAGGTAGCCACGCCAGCCTCGGACTGGGTGTTGTAGATGTCTTCCTTGCCAGGGTTGGCGAACACCTTCACGGCATAACTGCCGGGATCGAGCATACCGGTGGTCTTGCCCTCGATGGTGTAGGACAGTCCGTCGGCGGCGTAGGTCTTGCCGCTGAACACGACGGAGTAACTGCCTGCGTTCTCAACGGGCTCCCAGCTGATAGTAACGTCGGTGGCTTCACCGGCGGTGAAGGAAGCGGGAGCAGCCTTGGGAGCCGGGGCCGGAAGGGCCGTGTTCACCGCGGACATATCCTTACTCCAGGCCAGCTGGGCCAGGGACACAGGACCGGAAGGATAAATGTATACCCAGCTCTCGGCGGTAATGTCGCTGATGAGGATCTTCTGGGCGGCAGGGGCATCGGCCACGGGAGAGACACCACCCTTGATGATGAGGTCTCCGCCCTCCACGGGCTGCACGGCCACAATGATGTGGGCGGTTCCTTCACCGGCGGCGCGGGCCACCACGGAACCGGGTTCCTTCACCTTGAAGGCCACGTAACCGGTGGTGGGAACACCCTGACGGTTGGTAATGGCAGCGCCATCAAAGCGGAGGACACCGTCGGCCGCCACAATGGGAGCCTGCTCGGAGCCGGAAAGGAGGATACCATCCCTTACCATCTCTTTCTTGATGGTACCGGAGAAGTACTTGGCGTTGGAAAGGTCCCAGGTGTGAGCTCCGTCCAGTGCCGGCTGGGTAAGGTCTTCGGGTTCCTCCACATAAGGAGTCCACCACTTGGAAGCACCCACCTTCTTGTCGGCGATGACGGAGTCGGGATTCAGGTTGAAGAGACCTGCGGCAGCATTGTAGCAGGGATTCTCTTCCAGGGCGCTGAAACCGGTGGCGGCAGCGGCCCAGGTAGCGGTGAAGTAAGTCTCCACCACGTCGAAGTACCAGTTGTTGGAAGCGGCCAGGGAAATGTCGGCGGGCGTCTTGTACTTGGCGTTGGCCGATCCCAGGGTAGCCTTTTCCACCATATGGAGGACGAGGTTGTTTTTGAAGGAGGCAGCTCCGGGGACAATCTGCAGGCCGAAGATACCGGCGTTGTTGGTATTGTCCACGAAGTTCAGGTTCATGATGGTATTGTTCTCCACCACCAGGTTGTCAATGGAACCGCCATCGATACGGATGAAGGTACGCATGCCCTGGAAGATGGTGTTGTTGACAAAGGCGAGCTTGGTCATGCTGGTAGCGCCGCGGATGTCGAAGACATCGCCGCCACCGGTACCGTCGGCGTTGATATTGGAGATTTCGCAGCTGTCGTACACCACGTCACCCAGCACCATAGCCTTGCCCCACTCATACATGAGACCCTTGCTGTAGCCGGTGATGACGCAGTTCTTGTAGGTGATGTTGCCAATGGCCTTGCCGTCTACGGTGGCGCCATTCTTGTTCTGGATGGCGAAGCCGAAGCCGGAAGGACTGGTGGCGGTAGGACCGCCGTTGAACTCGACACCCTCGAAATAGACATCGGTGCCGGCCCAGGTATCGGCGAACTGGATTTCACCCTGCAGGACGGGCTTGGAACCATCGGCGGCTTCCTCACCCACCAGGGTGAAGCCGGCCCCGATTTCCATGGCCTCGACATCGTACGGGGAGCCTTCCATCTTCAGGAGAATCTGGGCGCCCTGCGTCTTCACGGCGTTCTTGAGGGCATCCACGGTGGAAACCTCGGTGAAGCCTTCGGTGGAAGGAGCGGTCCAGGCATTCACCTGGCCGCGGCTGGCGCTGAGGAAGTAGAGGGTGAACACATACTCCTTGCCGGCTTCCAGACCGTCAACGGTAGCTGCAGCGGCCACAATTTCATCGGTGGTGAGGGTGTGGGTTGCCACTACCTCGTCGGAGCCGGGAAGGGTGACCTCAATGCGGTCTACTTCCTCGAAATCGGTCACGTCCTTGCTCCAGGAGAAGCTTACGCTGGCAGCCTTGCGGTCGGCCACCTTCATATAGAGGTTATCCTTGACGGCGAAGGTCTTGAAGGTCTTGCCGTATTCGGCCACCTTGGAGGCCTCCCTGTTTTCGGAAGTAGCCTGCACGGAGAAAGTGTAGGTTTTGTCGGCGTCCAGTTTCTTCTGGTAAGGGACGGCCGAGGGGGCCACCGGTTCCGTCAGATAGACATCACCGTCGGAGTAGATGGTGAGGGCGTAGGAGTCGGCGTCCTTGGTTACATCCCAGGAGAAGGTAACCACATCGCCGAGCGAAGCGCTCACGCGGGCGTTCAGGTTCATGGGCTGCAGACAGCGCTTGAGCACCAGCGTCTCATTGGGGCTGAACTCCTCGGCTGTGCAGGCGCCTACGACCAGAGCGACCAGGGCGAGAGCAGCATATTTGATTTTATTCATTGCTTTCATAATTCGGGGGAACTATTAAAGGTTGTCGTAGCCGTAATCGTTCTTGATATAGCCCTGACTGTTGGTCATGGTATCGTTGAAGATGGGCCAGAACATGTGCTGGACGGGATCCTGGGCATAAATGCCTTCAATCTTTTCCGCATAGAAACCGGTCTTCTTGGCATCGTCATACTTGTTCACGTAACCGGCAGAGAGTTCGTATCCGGAAGGAGCCTTTTCGCCGGGAGCGAGGAACTGGATATCGAGAGACTGGCCGTCCTCGGAGAGGACATAGGCGATGTCACCGCTGAGGCCGGCAAAGTCACCGGCGAGGTCGCGGAGGTCGTTCATCTGGGCCTTTGCGGCATCCAGGCTTTCCTTAAGACGGTTCCAGCGGATAAGGTCGGCCTTGCGCAGGAACTCGCCGCAGAACTCCAGGGCGCGTTCCTTCGCCACAGCCTCGAAGAAGTCTTCCTTGGTGGAAAGGGCGGCCACATAAGCGGCAGCGGCGTCTTCACCGCAGGCGCGGGCGCGCACCTCTTCCAGATACTTCTTGGCACCGGTGGGGCCATTGAGTTCGTTCTCGATCTCGGCGGCCATCAGGAGGATGTCGGAGTAGCGCATGACCACAGGCTTGATACCGTCGTCGTTGCCGCCCGTATAAGGCTGGGCGTGCATCCACTCAAAACGATACTTGCCGAAGTACCACTTGCCGATACCGGCAGGCTCGATGACATCTCCCTTGTTCCACTGGTAGTTCACGCAGGTAACGTCACGGCGCTGGTCTCCTTCATCGTACATGAAGTACACGGTAGGAAGCGGTCCCACGTCGCCGCCGCGGGAAGTGTTGGCGGTAATGCTGGCGCCCTCGGACTTGATGGCATAGGTGTAGTTCCAGCGGCCACGGCCTTCACCGAACGGGATCACATACAGCGTCTCGCTGCCAGGTCCGGCGGTGAGGTTGTCCATGTTGCTCTGCTTGTACCAGTAGTACTCGTAGTCACTCTCAAGGGCAGCCTTTCCGTAAGCAGCCTTGAGGTAATTCAGGGCCTTGGGATAGAGGACTTCCTTCTGGAGCTCGGGATCGGAGCTCAGGCGAACGGTTCCGAGGTCTCCGGTACCCACGGCACCGTCCTCGGGACGGAGGGCATAGCCGGAAGCCAGGAGGGCGATACGGGCATACAGGCCCTCGGCAAACACCTTGTTCACGCGGTCGGTGCGGGAAGTGGCGGCCGTCTCACCGGGATTCGGGATATAAGGGATAGCCTCTTCGAGGTCGGAGAGAATCTGCTTGAAAATCACGTCGCGGCTTTCCTTGGGAGCATAAATGGTCTCGGAGGTAAGCGGAGTGAAACGGGCAGGGACATCTCCCCATGCCTTGATGAGGTCGTAGTAGATCATGGCGCGCAGCGTGAGGGCCTCACCCAGAAGATAGGCCATCTCGGGACGCTCGGAAGGATTTCCGTATTCGCGGACCCCTTCAATCACCAGGTTGGCGCGTTCGATGCCCATGTACATGAGCGGGAACGGACCGTTGGAGAGGTTGAGCTGGGAGTTGTTGGGCAGGCAGTCATAGGCGGAGATATCCGACTTGCCGTCTCCCTTCTTGTACGTGTTGTACCACTCGATATCGGTGTTGTGACCATACCAGGGCAGGAAACGGCCGCGGTAAGAGTTCACCTCACAGAAAGACTCGGTGATACCGAAGATGGTGCCTTCCGTGAGTGAATAGTTGCCGTAGACGGTTGCCGAGTCAAAGGCAGACGGAGAGTTGCTGTCCAGGATCTTCTCGCAGGAAGAAGCGGCAAGGACGACGACGGCCACGGAAAGAACAGAGTATAGAATCTTTTTCATATTCTTTTCGGATTAGAAGGTGAGGTTGAGACCAGCCACGAAGCCGATGCTCTTGGGGTAGGCCGAGTAGTCTACGCCAGGGGTCAGCGGAGTGGCACGACGGGTATCCACTTCCGGATCATATCCGGAGTACTTGGTGAGGCAGAAGAGGTTGGTGCCGGTCACATAGACGCGGACACGGCGCAGATAAATCTTCTGCGTGAGGGACTCGGGCAGGGTGTAGCCGATGGTAACGCTCTGCAGGCGCAGGAAGGAAGCGTCCTCCACGGCCCAGTCGCTGAAGATGGCGTTGCCAACGAACGGAGCCCACATGGTCTTGCCCTTGTTCACAGCCTTGAGCTGGTCGGGGTCGGAGATCATCTCACCGGTCGTCCAGTCAATGTTGGTCCAGCGCTTGTCCACATCCATGATGTTCTGGAGGTTGCGGTTGGAGAACTTGCGGGAGCTGGTGAATTCCACCTTGTTGGCGTTGTACACCTCATTGCCGATCATGAAGTTGAAGTTGGCGCTGAAGTCGAAGCCGTGCACGAAACCGGACAGGTTGAAGCCGCCGGTGAAGTCCGGGCTGGCGTTGCCGATGATGGTGCGGTCGGCCACGGTGACCTTGCCGTCACCGGTGATGTCCTTGTACTTGGGAGCACCCGGGAGCATGTAGTTGGCGCCCACGATGGCGGAGGCATCCACTACGCCCTCATTGAGCACCCACTTGGAACCGTTCCAGGTGAAGTCGTCGGGGCTGTACATGCCGTCGCTCTTGAAGCCGTACATGTTACCCATAGGCTGTCCCACTTCCACCACATAGTCGTCGCCGATTTCGGTGGAAGCCCAGTAGGACTGGGCGGTGATGCGCTGGAGACCGCCGAGGTCGGTGACCCGGTTGCGGTTGTAGGCGATGTTGCCGCCGATATTCAGGGAGAAGTCCTTCTTGGAGACGATGGGAGCGTTGAGCGTGAGCTCGACACCGCGGTTGCGGGTGCTGCCAAGGTTTCTGTACTGGCTGTCATAACCCGAGCCCGTGATGGGGAAGTTGATGAGAAGGTTCTTGGTATCGTTCTGATACAGCTCGATGCTACCGCTCAGGCGGCTCTGGAAGAAGGAGAAATCCAGACCGATGTTGTGGGTGTAGGTGGTTTCCCAGGTAAGGTCGGGGTTGTTCATGATCTTACCGGCCATCCAGTAGTTGCCGCTCTGGCTGATCCAGGCCGTAACGGTAGAGCTGTACTGCTTCACCAGCTGGCCGGAAGGGATGTTGTTGTTACCGGCGGTACCGAAGCTGTAACGGAGCTTGAGCTGGTCCAGCCAGCCATGGCTGGCATCCATCCAGGACTCGTTGGAGATGGTCCAGGAGGCAGCGGCCGAGGGGAACAGGCCCCAGCGGTTGCCGCGGGAGAACTTGGAAGAACCATCGGCACGCAGCGTGGCGCCAATCGAGTAACGGTGCTTGTAATCGTAGTTTACACGTCCGAAGAAAGACAGGAGCTTGTCGTCGGGATCGTAGTAGTTGTTGGTCGAGGCCGGCTTGCCGGAAGAGAGGAAGCTCCAGGCCATGGGAGCATCGTAGGATGCATTGAGGCCGTCCACCATGAGCGTGATGAGGTTGCTCTGGGTGATGGTGAGTTCCTGACCCGCAAGGATGCTGAGGTTATGGTCCTCGCCAAGGATGTTGGCGAAGTCATAGTTGAGCGTATTGGTATTGCGGTACTTGGTACGGAAAGCTTCCTTGTGCTGGTTGGAAACGCCCGTCTTGTCGGTGGAGTTGTTGGCCACATAGTAAGTGGTCATTCCGTAGAAGCGGTCGTCGGTCTGGGTGTATTTTTCCAGGCCGCCCTCGATCTTAAGGCGCAGGTTGTCAATGATTTCCCAGTTGAAGGCTGCGTTGGCGTTGAAGGTAACGCGGATGCGGCGGGAATCGTTGTCGGCTACCGACAGGAGCGGCGGAGCGTTGTCGCCGTAGTCCTGTTCCTCGTCCACACCCTGGATGGTGGAGGCGATGGGAATGGGAGTATAGGAAACGGCGTGCTTGAGACGGCCGTTACCGGCGGTGGAGCCGGTATCCTTGATGCCGTTGGCGCCGCCACCGCGCACGTTGGTGCGGGAATAGCGGACGTTGGCGTCAATGGAAGTATGGGCCGATGTCTTGAAGTTGCCCTTGAAGGAGAGGTTGTCACGGCTGTAAGTGGAGCCGGCCATGATGGCCTTGTCGCCCATGTGGGCATAGCCGATGGTCCAGTTCACGCTCTCGCTGCTGCCGCTCACGGAGAGGTCGGCGGAGAAGGTGGAACCGGTCTTTCCGAAGACGGCCTTGATCCAGTCGTTGGTGGCCATGCCCTTGTACAGGTCGATATCCTCGAAGTTGCCGAAGTACGGGTTGTAGTAGGAGGAGAGGTTGTCACGGATGACGCCCAGCTCATACTGGAACTTTACGTAGTTGTCGGCATCCATAGCCTGGATGGCGCCCTTGTTGGCCATGGTCTTGAGACCCCAGTAAGTATTGAACTTGACAGAAATCTTCTGGCCTTTCTCTGCGCTCTTGGTGGTGACAATCACAACACCGTTGGCACCACGGGAACCGTAGATGGCGGTGGAGAAAGCATCCTTGAGGACGTCGATGGACTGGATCTCGGAGGAAGGAATGTCGTTGATGGACTCCACCGGGAAGCCGTCCACAATGTAGAGGGGGCTGCTGTCCTGGGTAATGGAGCCGCCGCCGCGGACGCGGATCTTGATATCGGCGTCCGGATCACCTTCCGTAGTCACCACGGACACACCGGCCATCTTACCGGAGAGAGCCTGCGACACGGTGGTCACGGGCTGCTCGGCCAGTTTGTCAGAGCCGACGGAGGAGACGGATCCCAGGAGGTCGCGGCGCTTGACGGTGGCATAACCCACCACAACCACCTCGTCCAGGAAGGTCTGGTCGGCCTTCAGGACCACGTTGATTTCGCTCTGGCCGTTGATGGCCACGGTCTGGTCTGCCAGTCCGATAAAGGAGAAGACCAGGTTCACAGCATCTGCCGGGACGGAAAGGACGTAGTCGCCGTCGATACCCGTGATGGTGCCGATGGTGGTTCCTTCCACCATGACGCCGGCCCCAATCAGGGGTTCTCCGTTTTCGTCGGTCACAATACCCTTGATGGTATTCTGGGCCGATGCAACGAAGCCCGCTCCGATGCAAAGTGCTAGCGAAAGAAGAAGTTTCTTTGTCAAACTTTTCATTGGATTTGGATTTTGGTTAGTAATTATAGTTTATTATATGTAGCGTTTTGGTTCTGGGCGCTCACGACCTCGCGAACCAGATAGTGCAGGTACATTTCCAGGTTGGTGTACCGGCCGTTTTTGTCCAGGGACTTGGCAGCGCCGTCCTGTGCGTTACTCTTGTCAAGGCCCCAGGCCGATTCATAGGCATCCGGGATGCCGTCTCCGTCGGTGTCGGCGATGGCGGCTTTCTCGGCGTCGGTGGCCGAGAGGACGGGCCAGGCGCTGCCGTACTCGGCCTTGACATCGGCTATGTCATTGATGATGCGGCCGGTGCCGCTTTTCACACCGGTGACAATGCGCTTGTCCACAGCGTCCCGCCTGAGGGACGCGCCCGCGTAGGAGCAGACGGCCGAGTAGGCGCCCGAAGCGGTGTGGGTGCTCACATAGGCATCGGCCCCGTCCTTTCCATGGATGGGAAGGGCCGCGGAGAGCACGTGCCCGTCATAGGAGAGGCTGTAGGCGTCGTAGGCCTTTTTCCAGTACACGCCGTCGGGGTATTTGTCGCTGCTGCCGTCCGAGTTATAATTGCCGGAGAGGTAGAGGTGCGCCCAGTCGTAGGCGTACTGGGTGCCGCCGGTAACGTAACCGCCGTCGGCCTCGATAAAATACTTCTTGCCGGTATTCTTGTAGTAATTGTTTACCATGTTGAAGTTACCGCCTTCGCCGCCATAGCAGCCGTTCCCCTGCCCGTTGTAGTTGATGCAGTTGCGGTAATCCACATTGCCGCGGAAGGTGGCGGTGGACTGCCCGTTGCCCTCATAGAGGTAGGTGTGGTCAAAACGGGGAGTACGGTTGGAGTGATGGGCCAGGAGGTTGTGGTGGAAGGAAGCGTCCTTGCCGCCCCAGATGCCGCCGTAACCGTGGTCTCCCTTGCTGTGGAGCCGGCACTTTTTCATGGACTCGGCAATGATGCTCCACTGCAGGGTCATGTTGGCGTTGGCATAGAAGGAGGCGGTTTCGTCAATGCTCCAGCTCATGGAGCAGTGATCCAGGATGATATTCTTGTGGTAACGGCCCCAGATGCAGTCTTCGCCGTCGGCCTTCCCATTCTTGATATCGGCCTCGCTCCAGTTGCCTTCGTCTCCAAGGCGGAAGCGTACGAAGCGGATAATCACGTTGTCGGCATTGATGTTGGTGGTGTAGTTCTTGATGCAGATGCCGTCTCCGGGGGCCGTCTGGCCGGCGATGGTGACGTCTCCCTTGGAAATCTTGAGGTCCGAGGCCAGCTCGATGGTACCGGCCACGTCAAAGACAATGGTGCGGGCGCCGCTGGTCTCGATGGCCGCGCGGAGGGAACCGGTTCCCTTGTCATTGAGGTTGGTCACATGGATGACCTTTCCGCCACGGCCGCCGGTGGTGTACATGCCGCCGCCCTCGGCTCCGGGGAAAGCACGGGCCACGCCGTCTTCCTCCGTCGCGGGAATGGCGAAGTCCTCATACTCGATCCCCGTCGGGACAGGGCCGGGACCGGGCGTCGCCTCCCCCGCCGTGCGGGCATCCAGGAAGGTATAGGCCGATTCTCCCCCAGCGTTCACGGCCTTCACGCCAAAGCGGTAGTCAGTAGCCTTGGTAAGGCCTTCCACCTTGACATTACGGCCTTTCACCGTGCCGCTCTTTACCTCGGCACCGGCCTGGGAAAGCGTCCATGAATAGCTGTCAGCACCGCTCACCGCCGTCCACTGGAAGGTGAGGGAGGTCTCGTCAGAGCTGTGAAGGCTCAGGGCCGCAGGTGCACCGGGAGCCTGGGGAAGCGTCTCTCCGCCTTCGGAGGGATTGTCCTTGGCTCCGCAGGAAAGGACGGCGAGGGCCGTCAGGGAAAAGGCGATGGTACTCAGAAGTTTATTCATAGTCTTTCATATTCCAGCGCCGCCCAGATAAGGGGGCCGATGCCCTTGGGATCATTCGAGCGGACGGGTTCGTTGATATAGTAGTCATAGTCTCCGCGGCGGTTGTTCTTTCCGCCCAGGCCGGCTACCTCACAGCACTGGTCCAGGTTCACAAGGCCGTCTTCATCCACGCGCACGAAGGTTTTCAGGAGGGAATCGAAGGCCTGGACGGCACCTTCACGGTTGCCGATGATGCCCAGCCGGCAACCCTTGAGCCAGGAGTAGACAATCATGGCGCTGGCGGTAGCCTCCAGGTAGTTTCCCTCGGCATACGGGCGGTCCAGCACCTGATACCACATGCCGGTTTTCCTGTCGGCAAACAGCGGAAGCGCCTGGAAGCAGCTGCCGAAGATGCGCACCAGCGCATCCTGCTCTTCCCCCGCGGGAAGGAGCTCGATCACGTCCACGAGGGCCATGAGATACCAGCCCATGGCGCGGCCCCAGGCGTGGGCGCTCTGGCCCGTCTCCGGATGGCACCAGAACATGCTGTGGGAAGAATCCCAGGCATGGCGCAGGAGGCCGGTCACCGGGTCATAGGTGTAGTCGTACACGGTCTGGAACTGATGGACGATGTCCTTGAAATTGGCATTCCGCTCCAGGCTGTCGGAGACAAAGCGCGCAGTATATTCTGCATAGAAGGGCTGGGCCATGTACAGGCCGTCCAGCCACATCTGCTGAGGATACACGGCCTTGTGCCAGAAACCGCCTTCCGGCGTGCGCGGCTGGTCCAGAAGCTGGCTGTACAGGGTGTCCATGGCGGCCCTGTACTTTTCCTTGCCCGTGAGGTCGTACAGCGCAAAGAGCGTACGGCCGGGGCAGATGTGGTCGGTAGAGAAATTGGATTTCTTGTATTTATAGATGGTACCGGTACTGTCAATGATGGCGTCGTACCAGGCGTCTACGTAGTCAAGGGCCTCCCGGGGAGCGGCATCCAGCATGGCCTTGAGTTCCAGGCCGGTGGTGTAGTTCCACTTGAGTTTCCCTTCCTGGCCGTCAATGAAAGTGGCTTCGGGACAGCGTGCCATCTCCGAACGCACCACTTCCACGGACAGCGGAGCCTTGACCGTACATGCGGTCAAGGCAAACACACACATTATGAAATGAATGATTCGCATCATTTATTTATTATTGTAAGGGTCCCAGACAATACCGTCCTGGGACTGGTACATCACTTTTTCAAAGGAATACTCCTTCAGGTCTTTCTCCCGGAGGGTATGGGCCCACTTCACGCGCGGCCCCCGGGCACCGGGCCCGAAGTTGCCGTACTCGGCGTAGTAGGAATTCTTTTTGGTGTCGGGCTTTCCTTCCTTCTCCCAGTCGTGCCAGCCCTCGGGCAGGATGTGGGAGCCCAGCTCGCAGTGGATGAACACCGTCTTGGCATAGGCGCCCCAGGGACGGCCCAGGTAGCACTTGTCAATGCCTTCGTCGGCGGTGAGGCGGCAGTCCACGAACACATAGCCGTATTTCTGGCCCTGAAGGGTGGAGGCGGCCGTCACATAACTGTTCTTCTTGGAGTGGATGTGGCAGTTTTCGAAGTAGGCGATGGACGTTCCGAAGATAAAGTCCGTGGTACCCTCAATGTAGCAATCCTTGAAATAGTTGCGCTTGATGCCGCCGAACTTGCCAAAACGGCCGTAGGTGTACAGGGTATCCTGGTTTCCGAGGAAACGGCAGCGGTTGAAGAAGAGGAAGTCTCCGTCGGTGAACACGGCCACGGCCTGGCCGATCTCCTTGCCCTCGCCGGCGCTGTTCTCGAACGCGATGTCCTCGAAAGTGATATAGCTGGCGTGGATGTAGATGGAGGCGCTGCCGCTGGTTCCTACCGCAATGTCACGGCCGGGCCAGAGGGCCTTGGCGTATTTGTCATAGGTGATGAGGGTATTGTCGGCGCCCTCACCCTTGATATACAGGCGGAACTTGGTGTGCGGGATGCTCACCATTTCCTTGTAGGTTCCCTTGCGGATAAGGATGCGGGTAATCTCCTGGTGGCTGTAGTCGGGGCAGGCGTCAATGCCTTCCTGCACCGTCCGGTAGTCTCCGTGGCCGTCGGCCGATACCACAATGTGATAGTACTGCAGGCTCTTTGCCAGTTCGGGAATTTGCTCTTTGATGAGACCGCATACGATTTCCGTCACCTTGCGGGCGCCGGCAGGCACCAGGTGCGTGTTGTCGTTTTTCCCGGTAGAGATCATGAAGTACGCCTTGGAAGCCTCGTCTCCCAGCCCCTCGATCCAGTCCAGGGTGGGGGTGGTTACGTCCAGAAGAACCACGTTTTTCTCTGCGGCCACGGCCTTCATGGCAGCGGGATAGTCCGTATGGCAGTTCCGGTCCAGGCTGCCTTCCTTGAACCAGCGGCGGGCAACCGGGGTAAGGAGCACGGGCACACCGCCCTTTTCACGCACGCCGTCAATGAAAAGACGGAGGTTGTCTTGATAGGCACCGTAAGCGGGCGCATAGCGCGCGGGGTCATCGGCCTTGGCGTCGTTGTGCCCGAACTGGATGAACACGTAGTCTCCGGGCTGGATGGCATTATACACCTTATCCCACAGGCCCAGGTCTATGAAGCTCTTGGTGCTGCGGCCATTCTGGGCATAATTGATCACCTTCACTTCTTCCGGGTTCAGGAAGTTCTGCAGCATCATGCCCCAGCCGCGCTCCTCCCCTGCCTTCGGAAGGTCTTTCTCCGCCATGGTGCTGTCCCCCATCAGGTGGACGGTGGTAAAGGAACTGGCAGCAAGCCAGACAAGCGCGAGGTACAGAAGCTTTCTCATAACTCTTCTCCGTTAACAACCACATTGTGGCAGGTGATATTCTCTGCGTTATGCATTTCGGCGCCTTTGCGGGCCGTGAAGGTGCAATCCTTGAAATCTACGTTCCTGAGCGGAAGCTCCGGCAGGCCGTTGATGTAGATGGCCTGCTTGGCGCCGGCGCAGACAATGCCCTCGAAGTGCATGTCGCGGAACTCCGGGGTGGTCTCGTCCACGGGAGGGAGGAGGGCCGATGCTTCCTCCGAAGAACCTCTTTCCGTGGAGGCGACGCCGGCATAGTACAGATTGAAGGTGACGGCCTCGGCCACGATGTCCTTCATGTAGATGTTCCGGCACCAGATGTCCTTCACCAGACCGCCGCGGCCGCGGGTGCTCTTGAAGCGGAGGCCGACGTCGGTTCCCAGGAACTTGCAGTCGCGCACCAGGATATTCTCCGCGCCGCCGCTCATCTCGGAGCCGATCACGAAGCCGCCGTGGCCGTGATAGACGGTGCAGTCCTCGATGATGAGATTGCGGCAGGCCTTGCCATGGCGGCGGCCGTCCTCGTCCTTTCCGCTCTTGATGCAGATGGCGTCGTCTCCAACGTCAAAGCTGGAGCCGTAGACGACCACGTTTTCGCAGGCCTCGATGTCAATGCCGTCTCCGTTGGTGGAGTAGTGGGGGTTCCGGACCACGATGTCGCGGACGGTAACGTCCCTGCACCACAGCGGATGGAGGTTCCAGGCCGGGGAATTCTGGAAGGTGACGTCTTCCAGGAGTACGCGCTCGCAGTTTCTCAGGGAAACGAGAACCGGGCGCAGGAAGGTCTTGATTTCCTGGAGGTCCAGGTAATCGGCCTGCCTGTTGAGGCTGCCGGCGGTGAGGCGGGCCTTGCGGTAGCCTTCGTCGGGATACCACACGCTGCCGTCGTCGGAGAGCACGCCGCCGCTTCTCACGGTGGGGTTCCAGATGTCGTCACCCACCTTGCGGCGCTTGAGTTCACGCCAGGGGGCGCCGTTGCCGTCTATGATACCCTTACCTGTTATGGCAATGTCCGTGGCGCCCTCGGCATGAATGGGAGAGAGGCAGCGTTTCATGTCCAGCCCCTCGAAAGAAGTTTCAATGATGGGATAGAAGTCCTGATGCGCCGAGAAGAAGATGATGGCGTTGTCGCTCAGGTGGAGTTCCGTGTGGCTGCGGAGGCCGATGGGACCGGTGAACCAGACGCCGTCCGGCACCATGAGACGCCCGCCGCCATGTGCTTCCAGGGCGGCGAAGGCCTTCTCGAAAGCCTCCGTGCAGAGGGTTACGCCATCCCCCACCGCGCCAAAGTCCGTGAGGACTACTTCATAGGAGGGGATGGAGGGTTCCTGAACCACCGGCATGGTGAACGGAACATCCTGATATAGGTTGTGCAAACGTTTGTCCTGCATCCCACAAGAAAAAGTAGATACAGCTAACGTACTCAAAATGAATGCTTTAAAGAAATTTGTGGCCATTAGTTTCTTTCTTACGCTGGCAAATATAAGAAAAATAATCCAAACGTTTGCACAATTGCGTAACTTTTTTTCAGCCTGGTAATTATTAAAGATTTTTATCAGCAAAATCCAGGAACTGGAGCCAGTCGTAAAGAAGAATCTGATGCTTTCCTTCGCGGATGTGATACCCGCTGGGGCCCCGGGAAACCGGCTGCTCCACGGCAGGTTCTTCTTCCTCCGTCAGAATGTCCAGGCCGTAGAGGCGGTAAACCGGCGCGGCGCCGCAGAGGCCCAGGAATTCTCCGTGAGGGTCGCTCCAGCGGTCTTCGCTGGCACTCTCCAGATAAAGGGGCCGGGGAGCGATGAGGGCCAGCGCCTCATGCTGGTCAAAGGGCAGAAGATCCTCGTTGCCGGAGTAAAAATGGAAACGCTCCGTAAACCAGTGCGGGAAATGCGTATTGATGCGCCGGATGGTTTCTCCGTAACGCCGGCGGGAGATGGCGGCACCTCCGCAGCCGGAAGCGTCAGAGATGTACATGGCAAAGCGCTCGTCCTTAGCGGCGGCCCAGAGCGCGGCCTTTCCCATGCGGGAATGTCCGAAAACGGCCACGGGGCCCACCTCCGGACAGGTTTCCAGATAGTCCATGGCCCGGGAAAGGCCCCAGGCCCAGGCCGCCAGACTGCCCCAGGTATATCCGGGATACAGGCGTTTGACGCGCTTGTCGCATTCCCACTCGCTGTCGGGCGAGATGTCCTCGCAGCAGAAGGTGGCGACGGCATACCCGCGGGAAAGGATGGTATCCAGCGGCCAGCGGTGCGCCTGCGATCCGCGCGCGTCCAGGGTAAAGTTGCTGCGATACCGGAGGGTGTCGGGCAGGCCGATGCCGGTGTCCTCGCAAATGGTATGATTGCCAAAGAAGTTAACGCCCAGAAAGGTTTTCAAGGGCTTATTGGAGCCGACGGGCTCATACAGGAGCAGCGTCAGGTATTCTCCGCCGCCCAGGTGCACTTTCACCTCCCGCCGGAGGGCTTTTCCGCCCAGGGCCGCCGCATCTTCCGAGACCACTTCGAAGCGCTCGCCTGCCGGCCTTTCCGGCGCCGAGCCGAACATCTCCTCCTCAAAGAGGGACAGGAGTTCCTTCCGGCGCTTTTCCCACTGCTTCACGGTCTTTACCTTGCGGCCGCTGTCGAAAGTCAGCACATCCGGAAGCGTATATGAAGGGACATCGGCCTCATCGTACACGAAGCCCTCCAGCGGCGCATACTCCGGCTTCACCCGAAGGTCTGTCACATCCAGCCACCCTGAATCGTTCTTCCGGGCATACCGGTTACAGAAAAAGCCGAACTTGGCCCCGATCCACATCTCCGGCCTGGCCGTAAAGGACTGCGGTACTTTTTCCCAGCGCTTTCCGTCCCGGCTCCAGTAAAACCGGCAAATGGCGTCCGGGACCGGCGTCTCCGTAGCCTGCGGCCGCACTTCCAGCTTTACCCAGAACGTCCCGGAAGAAAGCGCCTCCAGCGGCAGCACCTTCTCTTCCCCGCCCTTTCCGGCCTTTTCGCACACGCGATACGTCAGCATAAGGCCATCGGCCCTGTCCTCCACGAACAGCCCCGCATAATCGTCTCCCGTCACCACGAACCCTGCCGTCTCTCCCCGCTCCCTAAGCTGCGGATTGGGCCGGAACTGCAGTTTCGCCTGAACCGTGAACCGCTCGGCCGGGAACTTCCTCTGCACCACGTTCCTGCACTCCCACAAACTCCTCGACTCCTGCTCCACACTATATAATCGAAGGCCGTTTTCCAGTTCCATCTGCCACTTCGCCTCCGGCACTGCAGGGTACTGCCACCCGCAGCGGGCGGAAGCCCTTTCGTCCGGAGGGCTAAAAAACAGGCCGATGCCCTCCGGAGAAAGGGCATTCCGCCCGTTCCCAGCGCAAAAGTCACTTTGTTTTTCAGCGACACCCCTCTCCCCGCGAGGGTATCGGCCTTTTTTATTACCCTCGCGGGGAGAGGGGTGTCGCCATAAATTCAGAACGTAGCTGGAAAGAGGTTGGCCGATGCCGTCACCGTCGGGGTCTTCGCCGATGAGGGGCCAGTCGTCGGAGCGCCAGGAGAGGGGCTGGAGGTGGACGATGCGGCCGTAGGCACCCTTGTCCTGGAAGTGGAGGAACCACTCGGAACCGTCGGGCGCGTCAACCCAGGCGCCCTGATGGGGCCCGTTGATGGTCCCGGGGGCCGACGCCATGACCACCTTCTCCTCGAAGGGCCCGAAGGGACTGCGGGATCTCAGGACGGTCTGCCAGCCGGTGGAGACGCCGCCGGCGGGGGCGAAGATATAATAGTAGCCATTCCGCTTGTAGAACTTGGTACCTTCGATGGTGGGCTGGGTGAGGTGGCCGTCATAGACAATGCGGGAGGGGCCGGTGAGCGAAGTGCCATCGGCCTGCATGGGTGCGACGAGCACCACACTCTTGAGCCCCGCGCGGGAGCCGGCCAGCGCATGGGAAAGGTACGCGCGGCCGTCCTCGTCCCAGAGGGGGCAGGGGTCGATGAACCCTCGCGCACGCACCACCCAGACGGGCGGCTCCCATCGGCCCGAAGGATCCCGCGTCTTTACCATAAAGATGCCGCGGTCCGGGTCACCTACATATATATAATACCAGCCGTCGTGGTAACGGATGGAGGGAGCCCACACGCCGTTTCCGTGCTGGACGGAGGTATGGAAGGCCTCGTCGTAGTCCGTGAGGGCGGCGCCCACTTCCTCCCAGTGCACGAGGTCCTTCGAGTGCAGGATGGGAAGGCCCGGGAAGCAGTTGAAGGAGGAGGCCGTCATGTAGAAGTCCTCCCCTACGCGGCATACGTCGGGGTCCGAGTAGTCCAGGTGGAGAATGGGATTGGTGTAGGTTACCGGCAGGGACGCTTCGGGTCCCTTGCAGGCGGCGGCGAGCATACATGCTCCCAGTAAGGTTATCAGCAGGTTGCGGTTCATATCGGCAACAAAAGTAAAAATATTTTGCGATTTGTGCAAACGTTTGTATCTTTGCAGCGATATGGTTACCATCACTGACATAGCAACCGCGCTGGGCATCACCCCGTCCACCGTTTCCCGCGCACTCGCCGGAAACCCGCGCGTAAAGGAAGACACCCGCCGCGCCGTGGAGGCAAAAGCCAGGGAAATGGGCTACGAGCCCAACGTCGTGGCATCCAACCTGCGCAAAGGGCAGTCCCGCATCGTGGGAATCGTGGTTCCCCGAATTCACCGTGAGTTTTTCTCCAACGTCATCGGAGGAGCCGAGAGCGTCCTCAACCAGGCCGGGTACAACGTGCTCATCTGCCAGACGCTGGAAAGTGCAGAGGCCGAAGTAAAGGCGCTGCGCACCCTCAAGAACTACCGGGTGGCCGGCGTCCTCCTCTCCCATGCCATCGATTCACTGAGCGGTAACCACGTCCGTGAAATCCTGGACACCACTCCCCTGGTGCAGTTCGACCGCGTGTTCCCGGACCTTCCGGGTGCCAAGATCGTGGGCGCCAACTGCGAAGGAGCCTTCCAGGCCACCATGCACCTGATCAGTGAAGGGTATCGGCGCATCGGCACCATTGCCGGCTACATGAGCTCGCAGGCCTACGTAGAGCGGCTGGCCGGCTACAGGCTGGCCCTCGAGAGCGCCGGCATCCCCTACGACCCTTCCATCGTCTATGAGAACGCCATCGTACGGGAAACCGGCTACGAAGCAGGCCTGAAGGCCATCGAAGCCGGCTGCGACGCCCTGTACAGCGCCGGTGCCTTCAGCGCGCTCGGAGCCATTGACGCCCTTAAGGAAAAAGGCATCCGTGTGCCGGAAGATTTTGGCGTTGTGGGAACCTCCAACGAAGGTTTCACTTCCCTCATAACCCCTTCCCTGAGCACGCTGGGACAGCATCCCTTCGAGATGGGAGAAGCGGCTGCACG
>JAEEGK010010660.1_pt1 | contig 21170 bp, 9 predicted proteins | sample 8958771 | NCBI WGS metagenome assembly JAEEGK01 (sample SAMN16246547, study PRJNA631951) | gut metagenome | biome: gut microbiome; feature: rumen; material: SC-attached | host: Bos | place: Iran: Karaj | collected 2018-10 | reverse complement strand
TAGAAATTTATTATTTAAATTTTATTTTTTTTATTAATATAATTTTATTATATTATAGTATAAATAAAATTATTATTAATGTAAGAATATCATTAAACATTGAAAAAAAAAAAAAAAAATTCCAAAATGAAATTTATGAATATGATATATACATAATATCTTTCCCAAATATTAATATAATAAAAAGAAAAAATAATATATTTAAAAAATTGTTTTAATAATTTTATCTCTTAAAAAAATACTATATAATTTATATATTATTTATTTCTAAAACATTTTAATAAAACTATAAATTTTAATTTATATTATTATTATGAAGAGATATATTTTCAGAACTATTATTATTTTTTTTGGTTGTTAAATTTGAAAAATGAATTAAATTATCTAAAACTTTAGTTTTATTCTTTCTTTTTTTATTTGAATTTGTTTTTAAATTTTTAGAAGGACTTATAATTGATTTATAATTTGATTCAATAACACATTCAAATATTTCCTTCTCATCTAATTGATCTAATTTAACTTCATCTTTATCAATTCTTTTCTAAATATCATAAATAATCTTACTTTTTATAAATACATATACCCATTTTAATTATCATTTATATATTTATTAATTTCAAATAAAATAATAAAAAAAAATTAAAACAAAAATATAAATTTTTTATTAATTTTATTAATTTATGCCATCATCATCAGTAACTTCTCTTAACTTAAACTTTTCATTACACTTAACCATAATAGTAAAAGGTCCCCAAACATCTTTAGCATAAGTACAAGGCATAAGAACATAACCTTTAGGATCAGCTCTTTTTTCACTAAATTTCATACAAACAGTATCTTTAGGCATAAAATCAATTTTATCCATATTAACACATAATTTACTCCATTTACCATCTCTTTCATTTTTAAAAATATAACAACTCATCATTGAATTAATCATACTTTGACTTAATCTTCTTTTCCAAATAGAATTCATTCTTGAAATAATAACTTCAAATTCTAAATTTTTAATCCAATCCTTAGATTCAAATTCCAAAATATATTTTGGATTATCTAAGAATGAAACTTCTTTTTTATATTCATCAGTATTGAATTTAGGTTTAAATTCTTCTTGAGTCATTAAACTACCACCAGCATTATTTTCATTCCATTCACCAGATAATGAAGCACAAGTATCATTATATAAAGGATAAATTTCAACAATTTTATTAGAAAATATTTTCATTTCATAATCAAATGAAGCATTTTTATCACTTAATGTAGGAATTATAATCATTGGAGAATCTAATTTACTTAATGTTACTTGAACAGAAGCACAATATGTATTATTATATGATGATTCATATACTAATTCTGATTGATTTATTGATAATTTTGGAAGAATTTTTCCTAAGTCAATTTCTCTATTTGTTAATATTTTATTTGTACTATTTATTATTCTTTCAATTGGTTCTAATTTCTTTTTTTCTTTTACTACAATTGCATGTTTTTCTGCTTTATTTTTTATAAGTGTTTCCTTATCTTCATCAAAATATGATGGTTTTGTTATTATTAAACCTACTTTTGTTTCTTCATTTGCAAAATGACCTGTTGTTTTTCTTAATATTATTTTACAACGAACATTACCATTAAATTTTATCATATATTGTGGATTATTTGGCCAATGTGGATTTTCTATATATTTCTTCTTTTGAATTAAATAACGTGGTCCTCCTGATAATGTATTATTAACCCATGATCCATTTATTTTTGTTTCAAATGGTCTTTTTAATTCATTAATATAAATATCTTCATTTGCAAATATACGTAACCAATAATTTGCATCTGGATGATATGGTTTAAAAATTCTTTGATTACCTTTTTTTTCTATTTCATATTTTGCAGTAAATTCAAGATATGGAATTAAATTTACATATACATGATCTTTACCTAATGATAATTTTTTCATATTTTGAGTATTATATTTTCTTATTATTTCCCTGAAATCAATATTCATTACAATTTCTCTTCTACTTCCATCATCTTTATCATTTATTGCTTTTTTAATTAATTTTCTATCATCAAGATCCCAAATTCTACTATATCTTCCTTTAGTTAAAACAATCATAAAATTAATTTTAACATAATTACCATTATTCATTTTTTGATCTTTTTGCATTAAAGAAATAATAATTTTAGTAGAATGTCTAACTTCAATTTTATATTGTGGATTTAAGAAAAATGCTTCTTCAGTATCAGTAATAATATCTCTTTTAAAATCACATTGAATAGTAATTTCATTTTTAGGTTGTTGTGGAATTTGAATAGCAACTTGTGCTTTATTAGGAGGAGATTTAGGTCCAGTAGTACTTTTATCACTAGTACTCACAATAGTAGGTTTTTTCATATTAGTTGAAGCTTTAGTTTTAGGAAGAATTGATACAGCTGTTCCAGAAGCTAAATTAGAACCTAAATGACCAGGAGCTCTCATTGTAGCTTTATTTTGAACTGTTATTTTCTGTTCTGGGAACCATGGTTCTGTTGCTTGTGGTGAACCACCTGAACTTTCACCAGCCCATAAACCTGGTATAGTATAACTTGCCCATTCTTCTGGGAAAATTCTACAATAATATAATGTATTATATGATACTATGAAATCATCAAATAACATCCAAAATGTACCATCTGTTGTTGATACTGTATATTCTAATTTTTCTGTTAATTTCTTATTTGCTTCCCATGTTTCATCTTCTGGACCATATTTATGAAGAAATTTACCTTTATCCCAATGATTACAAAGGAATATTAATTTTAAATTTTCATATTCTGCAATATTTAAAATTGTATAAATTGTATTTGAAATAATTTGTTCTTCTTCACCACCATCTTTATCACTTACAGATTCATTTAATTCATCTTTTATTTTATCTTCATCATATTTCATACAACCAATTAAATATCCTTGTGCAATACATCTAGTAATTTCATCAAAATAAAATTTTTTAACTTTATCATCAATATTATTATTACTATCTTTAGGAATTTTAATCATTTTACTCCATCCACCAGTAAAATCAACTAAAAAATCTTTTAATAAAATATCATTTAAAACAGAATAACTACCAAATAATTTAGCATAAGCTTTTTCAAATAAACTAATCCAAAAAGGACTTTTAGGAGTAAGAGCTCTACTTAAAGAATATTCTCCTCTTTGATGAGCAGGTAATCTAGTATCAATAGTAACAGGTTTCCATTCACCATCAACAAAAAATTGAAAACCACAGAAACCAGCTTTTAAATTTTCATTAACGTGTTCATAATCAAGTACTAAATCAGTAAAATATTCATTATATTTTTGAAAAAGCATTAAAACAGCACCAATAAAAAATTTATCATTTAAAATTCCTCTAGTAATTTTAAATTCATGTTCAATATTATAATTATTATTAGGATGTGGTTCAACAGAAAAAAAAACAATACCATCTTCATCAATTGCAGGTCTTTCAAATTCTATTTCAAATTCTCCATCTGGATTCTCTCTTTCACTACAAAATATACTTTGATCACAAGGAAAATCAGAATCTTCAAATAATTCACCAGTTTTTTCAAAATTATTTCTTAATTTTTGATAATAAGAATAAATACTTGAATTTGGAGTCATTGGTGGTTTATTTTTAATTTCAGTATCACTATTTTGTCCTTCTACAATGTCATTTTCACTTCCACTTCCTTCTACATTCTTTCTTAACATTGAAGAATTTTCAAATATTGTTGTTGAATTGTCATTTTTACTCATTTCATTCTTTTGAGGAGGAATATTATTTTGTGCAGATGCTTCGTCAGGATGCTTTTCTAAAAAATCTTTTTTTAATATTCTTGTGTTACGACGAGAATTTTCATGAGATTTATTTTGCTCTTTTGTTATTTGAATGTTAAATTTAAAATTTGATGTTGTTGTTCTGTTTTTTACAAAATCTACGTTTACTTGAAAAGAATCGTTTTGATCGTCTACATCAGAAAAATGATCTTGTTTATCTTGTTTTTTTGATTCTTCTGATACTGTTTTGTTACCTTCAGTTTCCATTTTATTTTATATTATTTTTTTAAAATAAGTTTTTTTTCATTTAATTAATTTTTTTTTTCTGTTTTTTTTTATAGTATATATATATGGTAAATTTATAAAAGTTTATTTAATGAAAAAAAAAATAATATAAAAAAAATAATTATTATCCTAAAATAAAATGACTTTGTAATTGATCGTTAAAACCAGGATAAAAATTTCTTTTAATTCTATCATTATTTTGAATATTTCTAAAACTTCTTTTTCCTTTTCTAAAATAATTCTCAGAATTGTTAAATTGATTTTGAGAATAAAAATCATTATTATTATTATTTCTTTGAATTCTAAATTGTCGTTTATTTTCATATTTTGGTTCATTATCAATATCTCTAGTTTCAGTATTAGGTAAACAAATAATTTTTGACATATAATCATTTTCTAATTTTTTATCAATAGATTCTTTATATAAAGGATTAATTATTTTTTCTTGAATTTTTCTCTTAACTCCTCCTGGTAAAGAATAAATTTGAGTTGTTGTTTTATATTCTTCATATTTTGGTTTTCCTTTTTCTCTTTTATATTTTTGATTTAAATCTTTTTCATCATATGATAATTTAAAAGTATTATTATGACTTTGACTTCCTTTTAATTCTCTTCTTTCTCTTTGAGAATTTTGATAACTGATTAAAGGATTAAATGAATTTGGATTTAATAATCCACTACTTTTATTTTTTTCAAATGATAATTTATGATAATTTGATTTGTCTTTTGTATTTTCTTCTTCTGTTCTTAATGAAGGAATCAACGTTCTTTTTGAATCAGGTAATATTTTTAATTTTCTATGTGATTGAATAGGTGACATGAATTTTGGGTTTTTGAATATTTCAAAATCAGGAGTTTTTATTAGTTTTATTTGATCATTTTTTAAATTTGATGTTTTTGGTCTGTTTATTTTTTCTGATGAGATAGTATTATATTTGTATGAAGTCATACACATTTTTTACGAATATTTTTTTAAATGAATAAGAAATTTAGTTATTTTGGTATTTATAATTTTTGTTTAAATTAATTATTTAATTTTTTATTAAATTTTTATTATTATATATTTTTATTATTTTATTTTATTTTATTATTTTGATATATTATTGTATTATATTTTTTTATTATTGTAACTAATGAAAGTTGAAAAAGATAAAATTCCGAATAATCTTTTCAATCATAATAAAAATTTCATTCCAAAACCTCGTCCACTTTCTAAAAGAGATAATAAAATGAATCTCTTATTATTTAATAGACATCATAAAAATAATTTGATTAAAATTTCTGAAAAGGAACAAATTGAATTTAACAAACAAAAAATAAAATTTATCAAAATAAAAAGACCTAAATCTCAAAAAGATGAATCAAAAGATATAAAACTTCCAAGAATAGAATTAAGAAATAAAGGTAAAAAATATTCAATAAAAGAAAATCATAAAAAAATAAAAATAAAGTCAAATTCAAATCAAAAAGCTCAAACTGAACAAAATATATCAAAAGAAAAAAAAAATGTGAAAGAAAAAAAAATAAGAATAAAACTAAAAATAAATTCAGATATAAATAATCAAAACATTAAAAACAATACTAGATACAATCAATACATAAAAGAATATTATAAATGTGAAAATAAAAATTCAAAATTCAGAAAAGAAATGGAAGATATAACATACACAAACATAAATTTTATGGAAAATAAAAACCATTCAATTTCTCTTTTTGCAATTTATGATGGTCACAATGGAAAATTTGTATCAGAATATTTAAATAAAAACTTACCAAAAATATTATATTCAAAAATAGAAAAAAATGAATATCAAATAGAAAAAAGTATAAATGAAACTTTTAAAGAAATAAATTTAAATTTAGAAAAAATTCCAAATGCAAAAGAAACTGGATCAACAGCAACATTAATAATAATAGATAATAATATTTTATATTGTGCAAATGTTGGTGATAGTGAATGTTATTATATTACAAAAGATAAAATAATACAAATGACAAAATTACATAATTGCAAAAATATAGAAGAAATAGAAAGAGTAAAAAATAATAAAGGATTATTTTTTAATAATAGAATATTTGGTTCTTTAAGTTTAACTAGATCAATTGGTGATACTGATTATAAAGAATTTGGTGTTTCTGGAATTCCAAATATAAAAAAAGAAATTTTAACTGAAAATTATAGTAAATTTATTATTTTAGGAAGTGATGGTGTTTGGGATGTTATTGATGAAAGTTATTTAAATCAAATTGAAAAGGAAAATGGTATTTTATTAAATGCTAAAGATTTTTGTGAAAAAATCGTTAGTTGTTCTATTGAAAAAGGATCACAAGATAATATTTCTTGTGTGGTTATTAAATTGTAAATTTATATTATTAAGGTATTTTTATTTAATTAAATTTGATTGATTAATTTATTTTTGATTTTGGTGTTTTAATTATGTGTTTAAATTTTTGGTTTTTGTGATATATAATTCGTTTTTATTGTAATTAAATAAATATTGAGTTATTTAAAAATTAATTATTTTTTTTAATATAATATAATTTTTTATAAGTATCAACATTAGTATAAGTTCTATTTGAATTACAGTAAAAAATATACTTTTATTCACAATTATTTATAAAAAAACTTATTTTGATAAATTCTAAAAATCTATTATTTCAAAATTCATCAAACCATTCTTTAAAATTAAGTAAAATATTATATTTGAAATCAATTTTTTTTTTTTCATTCACATCAGAAAATTTCTCAAATTTATATTTTTGAATCAAAGGTAAAAAAAGAGTTCTTTTATTTTTTAAATTCCCATCTTCATTTTGAATATTAACTTTAGGAATATAAGGAGCTTTCATTTGAAAAGAACTTAACAATTTCCAATCAAAATCTTTATAAAAACTACAATTTTGAATTTTTTGAAAAGTACACAATCTTTCAGTAGATTTTTTACTAAGTAACATAGAAATAAAAATATTTAAATCATCAATATTATTATCAACTTTAGGAAAATCAATATCATTATGAATAATATTCTGATAAATTTCCATAATATCTTTATTTTCATTATCAAAAGGATATTGACCATAATAAATAACATACATACAAATACCAAAAGACCAATAATCAGCAGGAAAAGAATAACCATTTCCAACAATAACTTCAGGTGCCATAAATGCAGGAGTGCCTATAACAGTATAAGTAAAATCTTTTGTTATTTTTGATGTACCAAAATCTGTCAATTTAAAATAACCATGATCATTTAATAAAATATTTGCTGGTTTTATATCTCTATGAACTATACTATTTTTACCTAAGTAATCTAATATTAGTGACATACATCCACCAAAAAATTTTGTTTCTTTTATATTTTTATATATTTTTTTTCCTATTATGTAATCTTCTAAATTTCCTCCTTGAATATATTCCATAAGAAAAAAACATAAATTATCTGTTTTTAATGTTTTTACTAATTTTACTATTAATGGATAATCTAATGATAAAAGTATTTTTTTTTCATTTAACATATATTGAGATAATTTTGTATCTGAGTCAATAAAATATTTTGGTATACATTTTATTGCATATAAACTTATACAATTATGTACTAAACATACTGTTCCAAAACGACCTCTTCCTAAAAATGCTAAATGATATAAATCATTTAATTCAACTTGTGTATCTTCTAAACACATTTTTTTTTTTATGAAATCATTCATATTTTCATCACTTAAAAAATTTAAAAATTTTTCTTTTGGTAATGTATAACATTGAACTTCATCTTTTGATTTATATGATACATCACTTTTTTCTTCATTTAATAATGAAATTTCTCCAAAACAATTTCCTTTATCTAATTCACGTATAAATTTACCATTTTTTGTTACTAAGACTCTACCATGTGATATTACATAAAAAAAATTTACAAATGTATTTTCTTTTATTATAAATGAATTTTTTTTATATTTTTGTTTTTGCATTAATTTACATATTTCTAATATTCTATTTTCATTAATATGTTTAAATAAATACATTTTTGATAATTTATTTGCTCGTTTGAAAAAATCTAATGAAGAATTTTTAGATAAAAATTGTAATTTTTCTCTAAAATCTTTCCATTTACATTCAAGTACTAAAATACTATCATCAATATTATCATATGCTAAATATGTATCTTCCATTATTTCATCTGATTTTATTATTTCATCTCCAAATAAACATCCTTCATTTGATACTATCATTCTATCTTCTTTATTTATTAAAGTACCTGATAAAATTAAAATTGCTTTTTTATTTTCTTCTTCCTTTAAAGTTTCTCCATATACTAATTCTTCATTTTTATATACTTTAATTTTGAATAAATTAAAAAAATCTTCATAATAACATTCCATAAGTATATTTTTAAAAAATGAATTTTTCAAAATTGCATTTTTGAAAATTGAAAATAATATAATTTCAGTATAATTATTTCCAATACTACTAATTAACATATCTTGAGTAATAATATAAACAGAAGTAAAATCACTTGCAATAATATCATATTCATTACTTTTATTAATTTTCATAATAACTTCTTTTTCACCAAAATAATCTTTAGGATAAATTGCTCTTCTTCCATTATTATTAATAATTTCAAGAACACCACTTTTAACTAAATATATTTTTTTTAAATCTTCTCCTAAGTGTTTTTTAGTAAAAATAGTTTCATTTTTTTCATATTCTTCAACTTGAATTAAAGAAGCTAAATTTAATTTAACAACAGGATTAATATAATCTAACCAAATATTTCCTTTTAAAAAATAAGTAATTTGTTCAATTGAATGTTTAGAAAAATTTTTAGTAATTTCTCGATAAAAACTACCAAAGATAACAATAAATTCAATTTTTGTTATTGATTTTACAGTTTCATTTCTTACAATTTCAGGATAAATTAAAGCCATTTCTCCAAAACAATCACCATTTTGTAATATAATTTTATTATTTGAATTCTTACTTGTAATTTCAACTTTACCATTTACTATTAAAAAAAAGGATTGTCCAATTTCATTTTCATTATAAATTATACAATCTTCATCAATTTGATAACCAATTGAATTATCTAAAATAATTTTTAACATTTTATCATCAAAATGTCTAAATAAAAAATGTTTTTTTAACATTAAAATTTGATTTTCTTCTTCTTTAGTAATTCCTTTTTCTTCTTCAAAAATATGATTTTGACTATCAATTAATTTATCAACAATAGAACTATCATTATCATTATTAACTAAAGAATAATATCTTTTATTATTTAAATGAGTATTATTAATTTGCATCATAGAAAAACCATTTGGTTGATATTGATAATGATAAACATTAGATAAATTCATAGAAGAAGATCTCATTGATTGAGCTAAATCATAAGTTATCATTTTTTCAGCAGATACAAAAAGACTATTTTTACTATTTTTATTATTTTTATTATTTAAAGTTTTATTTTTTGTTGAAGGAATTTTTACAAATGGTCTTGAAAAACCTAATTTTTTACTTGAACGATTTATTGAATTATATGCAGTCACTTCGGCTAAATTTATTCGAATGTTGTTTGTGTTTGTGTTTGTGTGAACTAATGGTTCATTTTGGGATATTACAACATCTGTTAATATTATGTTTTTTTTACTACATAATGGACAATTACCCATTTTTTTATTTTTTTTTGAGATTTTTTTTTTTAATTTTTTAAATGAAAGAAAAAATTTCAGAAAAGTTAGAGAGATATAAATTAAAGAATAAGTTAGAAAGAATTATTTCAAATGTTAATTTGAAACCTTGTATTGAATATCAGAATAATATTGCTAATTTAAATTTAAAAATGAATAGTTATTATGATAGTCTTTTTTATAAAAATAAAAAAGTAAATGATTCTTTAAAATTTTCATATTCAATGAATAATAAATCAGAAGAAGAAAAAAAAAATAAAATAATTGATTATAATTTAAATAATGATATTGATTCTATAAAAGAAACTGATTATGCTATTCAATCAATATTTAAAGAATTATCTTTTAAAGAAATAAAAAAAATTTTTGGTGATCCTGAATTTTATATTACTGAACCAAAAATTAGAGAAATGTTAGATTTTTTTCATAAAGATTTAAAATTATATGAAATATTAATGAAAGAAGAAAAAGAAGGAATTGAATCGGAAAATAAGAAATTAAGGAAATTAATTAATCTAAAAAAAAACCAAATTATAATTAGACAAATAAAAAATAAAAGTAAAATCCAATATGAAACAAAATTAAAAGAACAAAAATCAGAAAAAGAAATCAAAGAAAAAATAAAACAAGAAAAAAAATTAAAAGAAAATATAAGACATAGAAATGAAAATAGAGAAAATTTTATTAACGATTTAATATCTAAATCAAGAAGTAATTTATTTTATAGTTTAAATTCACCAAATAAAATAAAAAATGATTCATCTTCTAGAATAAGAATAATAACATCTTTGCATAAGAAAAGTAAAAAAAAAATCAATTTAAATACTCATTTTTTAAAACCATTTTCATTAAATAAAAAAAATCAAAATCAACAATCTCAAATTTTTCCTTTATTAACATTAGATAGATTAAAAATTGATAATATGAAAACAACACAAATAAAACAAAATTTGTTTGAAAAAGAATCTCAAAACTTTATTAATAAATATGTAAGAAATATAAAAGAAATATTTATAGGAAATAATCAAAAAGAAAATTCTTTGCCAAATATTTAATTTTTAATTAAATTGATTTATAAATAAATATATAAATAAAAATAATAAAATAAATAATGACTTCTAATATAAATACAATTGATTATTATTGGAATAAATTTCCAACATTAGAAATAAATAATATTGAATTTAATTCTGATAAAGATCTTTTAATTTTTTCTACTAATTCAGGATATAGAATTTATGATAGTAAAACTTTTACTTTATTATCTAATTTAAATGATAAACAACTAAATTTAGGTTCATTAAAAAAAGCTTCAGTTTTTTATTCTTCATATATAATTTGTTTTTTAGCTTCAGATAATAATGATATTTATCAAACTAATCAAATTTTTTTTTATAATGATTATAAAAATAAAATTATGTCTATTATTAATTTTCAAGAAAGAGTTTTTATATATTTTTTAACTAAATACTTACTTTTTATTTGTTTATGGAAAAAAATTCTTATATTTGAATTAACAACTTTAAAATGTATATATCAAATTTTTAATGTTGATGTTCATGAAGATATAATAACAGTAAATGAGGATTATAATAATAAAAACAATTTAAATATAGTTCATTTAGGCTTTATTTCAACTTTTTATGAAAAAGAAAATGTAGTTTCTGTATATTCTTTTATAATAAAAAATAATACAATAACTCATTTAAAACAAAATGGTATTATAACTATTTTTAAAAATATAACAAAAATTTACTTTAATAATTACAATAAATTAATTGTTGTTAGTGAATTAGGAAATAAAATTCATATTTATGATATTGATAGTATTAAATTATTATATTGTATATATATGGGAAGTCAAATATTAAATATAAGTAATTTTTCATTAAATAAAGATGAAAATTTTCTTTTATGTATATTTGATTTAGATGAAATTAATATATTTAAATTAATAAATAATGAAAAAGAAAATTTTAATTGTAATTGTATTTCTCATCCTGATAATGAAATAATTGACAGAAGAAGAAGTTCAAATAATTCTTTTTTAAAAGGTTATTTTAAAAGAATGATAAGTGATTGTACTGAACCTTATATTTATTATCCTTTTAATATAAGTGGTGATTTTTTTAAATGTTATTTTAATGATTTAAATGATAATGAAATCATTTTAATTTCAAATCATGGGAATGTTGTTGTTTATAATTTTAATAAAATTCAAAATGAAAACTTAAAAGTTATAAAAGAAATACAATTATTTGAGCAGAGTTGATTTTTTAATCATTATTAAAGAGTTAAATATTGAATTTTAATTAAAAAAAATATTTTAAAATATTATAACTTCATTAAAGTTATTATAATTCATCATTAAAAATCAAAATCATCATCAAGATCATTTCCATTAACATTATTAGGTTTTTCAACAAATCCTAAATTTTCATTATTATTATCTTCATAATTATTATTAAAATTGTTATTTTCTTCATCATCATTATTTTCTTTATTTTGTTGAATAATATTATCAAGATAAATATCATAATCATCTTTTTCAATACTTTTTTTATTAAATTCTTCATTATTATAATTATTCATATTATTATTATTGTTTTTTTTATTCTTATCAAATTCTGTTCCTTTATTAACTTCAATATTTCCACCTTCTACACAAATATAATATTTCAAATATTTATTATTTCCAAAATCATTTGCATTTAAATCTTGAGAATTAGTTTTATATAATTCATTTTTGTTATATTTATCAGTATTTCTAGGTTTATTATCATATTTTTCTATATCATTCTCACTCGAATAATTTTGATTACCTTTTAAATTATGATTTATATTAATTGTTTCAATTTGTTTTTCTTCAGAATTAATATTTTCTAATTTAGTTCCATCTATTAAATTATTAATATAACCATGAGGATAAATTGATTCTTGTATTCCTTCGTTATAATAATTTGATGATTGTCTTAAACTTGGTAAATTTTCTTGAAATTTATTAATTTTATTATTATTATTTATTATATTATTGTTATTGTCAGTATTTATAATATTACTATTAATAATATTTGAACTTACTATATTATCATTTATTAAATTATTTCTTTCAGAAAATGAAATTTTTTTATTTATATTTCTTTCTTCATAACTATTAGGAATCTCAGTAATAAAACTTTTAATAGAATTAATATCATTTTCTAAATTATAGATTTTTTTATCAATTAAATCACATCTTCCATTAACTCTATTCAAATCAACTTTATTAGCCAAAGTACTTTTTAAATCATTAATAATTTTTTCTTGATTTCTAACATCATCTTCTAATTTAATTAAATTATTCATAATATCAGGAGAAGATAAATCTCTCATTGAAGGAATTGAATTAGCATTATTCATTGAATTTTGAATTTGAATAACTCTTAAATTATTATTAATTTCTTTTTTTAAATCTTCAACAGTTTTATTTATTCTTTCATTCATTTCATTTTCCCATTTTGTTGTTTCATTAAAACCATTTTGAACATCATTTCTTAAAGTATTTTGATTATTTTTTAATGTATTTATTACTTCTGGAAATGATTTTATTTGTTCTATTCCTTCATCTATTAATTTAAAATTATGGTCTATTGATTCAAAATTATTTTCATGATTTTTTACATCTTCTTTTAATTCATCTAATTCTTTTTTATATTGATTTATTGCTTTTTCTATTATTTCATTAAATTGAGTTTGTTGAGGAATAAAATTTTTTATTTGTTGTTCTGACATATTAGATGTTTGTATTGATGGTTGAATTTGAATATTTTTTTTATATTTATGTTCTAACATTTGGTTATTTAAAGAGTCGATTTTTCCCTTTGTTTCATCTTTGAAAATTTCGAAATTTTGTTCTAATTCATTTTTGGTATTATTTAATGATGATGTAAATGTATTTTGCATATCATTAAATTTATCATTATTTTGATTTATTAATCTTTCTAATCTATCTTTTTGTGCTTTTGATGATAAGTCGATTTGTATAATTTGATCTTTTAATAAGGAAATTTGACTATGTGAATTTAGTAATTTTTCATTTAATTCATTTATTATTTGAATTTCTTTTTTTAAATCTTCACCAATGTTTTTAAAATACATTTGATTTTCTGCTATTTCTTCATTTAATTTATTCATTTTAGATTTATAATTAGTATTTATTTCATTTTTTAAGTCATTATAATTATCTGTAACAGATTCTATTTGTTTTATTCCATTTGAGAATAAAATTTTTAAATTTGAATTTTCAATTTGGAGATTTGATAACTCTTTTTTATTTTCTATATTTTCATTATGAATATTTAAATTCATATTATGTACATTATTATATTTATGATCCAAATCAAATACTTTTTTATTAAAATCTTCATTTCTATTTTTCAAATTTTGAAATTCATTATTGAAGTTATTTAATTGATTTTCAATTACTTTTAATAATTGATCTTGTATTTTATTATATAAATCTGCATTTGTCATATCATAATTATTTGTTTTAGTTTGAATATCATTTACTTGAAAAGTCATTTCTTTAATTTTATAATCTACTTCTTGAAATTCTAAAACCTTTTTATTCATATCAGTAAATTTATTATTTAACTTTTCTATTTCTAAATTTAAAAAATTAATTTTATTTTCAAAAGAAGAAATTTTTTTAATATTATCTTCTTGATATATATTAATCATCTTTTTATTATCTTCAATTTTTTCTTCAAGAGAATTAAGTTGAGGTTGAATATTAGAACAATTTCCAATTTCATTTCTAAAATTTTCCATTAAGAAATTTAATTCACTTTTCATTTTATTTAAATAAGGTTCCATTTCTCTTTCCATTGATTTTCTATTTTTTGTATCAAATGTTTCTATATTTAAATTACCTGAACCATATGTTTTATTTGCAAAATTTGAGTTTAAATTATATGATGTTGAATATAAATTATTTCCATTTGATATTTCTTTTTCTAAATTTTTGATTCTTTGATTTTGGAAATATGGAAGATTTTTTTTTATTTGTGTTTCATAAAAGTTTGAATCTGAATTTGTATTTAAATTTGTTGTATTTCCTAATTTATATTCTATATGATTTAAAAGTGTATTATAATTTGACATTTTTTTAATTTATATTTTAATGAATATATTTTTTCAAAATTATTCATATTTGATTTTAAAAAAATAAATCAAATTTACATTTTACATTTATTTTTATTTATATTATATTTTAATTACAAAATCTAATTTTATTAATTATATAAATAATATTACGTTCAATATTTATTTACTCCATAAAAATTTATAGCTGATTAATTTTTGATTCACCATAAATTATAAATAATAATAAATCAGACCAATTCATGTTAAAGACATTAAAATTTATTTCATTAATTAACCAATTTATATTATAAACATTATTCAATTTATTTGAGAATAATAAATTTTTAATTAATTTCATAATAAACTCAGGGACATAAACACTTTCTTCATTATTAATTTTCTTATTTACAAATTGAAATCTTGAATTTTCTAATTGTCTATTACTTAATATACATTTAGAAAAACTTATGTTATTATTTAAAGGATTTATTGAATTATCATAAATAAATTTAAAAATTATTTTTTCATTTATTTTTTGTTTCTTAAATTCATCAAAAATACTTTTTAATAAAGTTTTATTTTTCAATTTCTTCATTGTTATTTTTGGAAATTTTTTTTGTATTTCATAATAATTATAACCAATAAGTTTTTCAAAAATTAAGCGAAAAGACAAAATAGAAACATCCAAAATATTTAAAGCAAAATAAAAGTTATTTATAATTTCACCAAATTGAATTTCTTTATATAAATAATGATTAATTTTCAAATTATGAATGTAAATACAATTATTAATTAAACATTTTTCATTATTTAGGAAATAAGAACAATATTTTGTATTTAAATAAGAAACTTTTAATTTAATATTATTTCCTAAATTCAAATTTTCAAGAGAAATAATTGCAAGAGAAGCTTGATTTACTGTATCAAATTGAACTATTGCATTATTTCCTATTATTAATTCTTTTTCAATTTTAAGTAAGTAAATATGATTTATATGACCATATTGTCCTAAATATTTTTTTTGATATAAAAGGTCTTTTGAAAAAATTTCTAATGGAATATTTGATATGAAAAGTGTATTTTTTGATATAAATAGTTTTTTGGATAATTCTTTTTTTAAAGTATGAGATATTTTAATTTTTTTATTTTTGTTTTGAGACATTTATGTTATTTTTCGATTTTATTTTCATAAAATATATTGTTAATATTTATCTTTTTAAGAATTTAAGAAAATTAGTTTTGAAAATTATTATATAATTTATAAAAATTATTTTTTGTGAAATATAAATTAAAATATTTTTTAAATAATATATTTAATTAAATCATTTATTAATTAAAACTCCTAAAAAATTATTATAAAATAAATTATATAATAGATATAATAACTAAATTAAAAATTATTTATAATTATATAAAAAATTCTTAGTAATTATTTTTAATAATATAATTTTTTAAATACAACATAAAAATGGTTGAAATATTTAATTAAAAATCTAAATATTTACTCATTTCAAAATTGTATTTTTAAATTATAAATTTATCAATTAATGATATACTTATTTAACATTAAGTGATTTTTTTTTCTGATTTATTCAAAAAATTTTATAATTTAAGATTAGATTTTTGCATCAAAATATTAATTAAAATATGAATTAATTATTATTTATTATCATTTAAAATGAATATTAATTCTTCATTAAATATTGACCAATTAGCTCAAATTTTAAATATTAATAATTCAAATACAGATAACATAAAAAAAAATGAAGTTTTATTTATAAAATATAAAACATTTCAAAAGTTTGCTCCTTTTTTATTGGAAATATGTTGTGATATTAATAAAAAATATTCTCCATTAATAGAATTAAATGCATCAATTCAATTAAAAAATTTTATTAATTCATATTGGAAATTCACAAATAATGAATTTTATAATAAAAATTTAGTTTTTGATGATGAAATAATAATAATAATAAATGATGAAGATAAAAATTATATTAGAAATAATATTATAGATGCAGTTATATATATAATTGGAATTGAAAATATTAAAATTTTAAAACAATTGAATCAATGTATTAAAAAAATTTTAAAATTCGATTTTGAAACATTATGGAATGATGAATATATGAAAAAAATATTAACTTGTTTCAATTCAAATAATGAAAAACAAATTTATGCAGGAATTATTTTATTTCATCAATTAAGTAAATTATTTGAATATGAAAATAATGAAAAACAAGTTATTTATAATAAATATTTATTACAAGTTAATGAATATTTCTTATCTATTATTCAACAATGTAAAGATTTAAATAATCAAATTCAAGTGCAATTTATATATAAAATTTTAAAAATATTTTTTAAAAGTTTTCAAAATGAAATTACACCATTATTTTTAATAGATGACAATTATGAAAAATGGTCAAATATTATAATAACAATAATTAAAAATCCAATTTCAAATCAGAATATTCAAAATAAAAAAAATATTTTTTGGAAATTAAAAACAATATGCTTTCAAATAATAACAAAAATATATAAGAAATTCTCAAATATAGACAATAGTGATTTAGAAACATTTAAAAAAATATTAATAGAAAAATATATACCTCAATATTTTCAAATAATAAAAACCATATTTGAAAATTGTGATAATAACCAAAATTACATTAATGATTATTGTTTAACTTATATATATGATTTTTTCGCAAATATGCTTTCAAAAAAAAATTTAGATGATAAAGTACTTGAAATATTTATAAATAATAATAAATTAAAAGAACAATTAATCAAAGATTCGATTATTCAAAATGAAGATTTAGAATTATGGATTAATGACCCTAAAAATTATATAAATAAACAAATGGATAATATAAATTTTTATTTTAGTAAAAGATTTAATGTTTATAAAGTCTTAAATGGTTTAATGAATTATAGAAAAAATAAATTAGAAGAACAAAATAATCCTCCTGATTATTATATTTATTTTTTAACTTTTTTATCAGAAATTTTAAAAAATAATTCTCAAAGCCAAATTGAAGAGAATAAAAATATTATTTCTAAATATAAAAATCAAACTTTTATTTTAAATCCAAATAATGTAAAATATAATTTAATAAAAGAAGCTGTTTTATATCTTATTGAATCAAATGAAGATCTAATTATGAAATATTCTAAAGATATGTTTGAAGATATAATTGAAAATTATATTTTAAATGAATTATCAAGTCCAATTGAATTAATGAGAGAAAAATCAATGAAATTTATAATATCTTTTAAAAATTATAAATATAAAAATGAAAATTTATTAAATGCTATTATGACACAAATTATTAATTTATTACAAAATGATAATTATCTTCAAGTTAAAATTTATAGTGTATTAACTTCAAGTTGTTTAATTAACCAAGAAAAAACTCATTCTTTATTAAAAGGGAATATAAAAAATTTATTATCTTATTATTTAAAATTAATGGAAGAAATTGATTTAGAAGATATAATTGAAAGTGTTCAAAATATAATAAAAGAATTTAAAGAAGAAACAAAGGAATTTATTGTCCAATTAAGTGATTACTTAATTAAATACTTTAATAAATTAATTATTAGGGAAGATGATAAAGAAAATGAAATAGATAATAGTTCACTAATTAATAATTTACTATCAACATTTACTGATATAATACATTATTTTATTAATAATAATGAAATTTATGTTAATTTAGAACAACATATTATTATTATTTTAGATTATTGTTTTAACAAAAATATATATGAACAATTTGATAATGGTATTGAATTATTAGAAGAAATTATTAAAAATTCAAATTCAATTTCAAAAAAAATTTGGAATTATTTTATTCCATTAGTTACAAGTGTTATTGGGACTGATGAAGAATTAAAAGAATTTAAAAAGGAATTTCCTAATCAAATTTATGAAGGTTTTGGTTTTGATTCTATTAATAGGATTAGTAAAATATTAAAAATATTTATTTTTAAAGAATCAAATATTTTTTTTAATTTATTTGATAATAAAGGGAAAAAATATATTGATTATGTTTTAGATTTAGTTAAAAATATTATTGATATTTGTGAAGCAAATAATAGCTATATTGAAATAAAATATGCCTTTGATTTAATAAGTTTATTATTTGAAGTATTTAAAGGAAAAGTAGATATAATTTTAAATAAAACATTAAATTTTATTTTTAATAAACATTGTACTAAGAATGAAGTTTATAATTCAAATTTAAAAATTTTATTATCATCATGTTTTATTTATAATTCCTATTTAACATTAAAATATTATGAATCAGTAAATCAAATTGAAGAAATATTTAAATTTTGGTTTGAAGGAATTGATAAATTATCAAAAAGAAAAGAAATAAAATATAATTTAATAGGAATATGTTATTTAATATCTTTAGATAAGTCACAACAAAATAAATTAATTTTTGAAAATATGAAAACTTTGTTAAATATAATAATAACATTAGCAAAAAAATCAAATGAAATTTCAATTAAATTATTCAAAGAAAAAATAAATGAAAATTATACAGAAGAAAAACAAGAAAATGATAATAATTTATATAATAAATTATTAAAAGAAGATATAGAAAATGATGATGATAATTTTGATTGGTATAATGATGAAATAGAACAAGAAATAACTCAATTTGACAAAGAAAATGAAGTTCTATTTTTACAAAAAACTCTAAATAATTTATCTTTAAAATCCCCAGAAGAATATAATAAAATAACTGAATTATTAGGAAAAAACAATATAAATATATTACAATCAATTTTTACAAAAGAAACAAAAAATCCATAATAAAAACTTAAAAAAAAAAAATATACTTTACATATATTTTAATTATTATATTTAACTTTTTTTTTTATTTCATTTTCTATTTTCATAATTATAAAAAATAAATAAATTTTCCATAAAAAGAAAAAAAATTAAGTAAAAGAATCAGCACAAATAAACATTTCTAAATAACCAGCAGCACTTTGTCCTTCAAGAATTTTTTCTTTAATTTTATCCATAGGAATTTCTTCATCAATAGGCATATCAACTAATTGAAAAATTAAATTAGCAAAATACAAAGCTAATTGATTAATAACATCATCATCATCATCATCATTATTTTTATCTCCTAAAGTTCTTTGTAAACTTTTCTTAGAAATTTCATATACTTCATCAAAAGATAAAAGACCATTTCCATCTGAATCAATAACATGAAAGAAAATATCAATTTTATCACTTATATTATTACTTTTCATACTTAACATTCCTTGCATAAATTCTTCCCAATTTAAATAATCTGTATTTAATTTATTTAATGTTTTATATAATTTCATTGCTTGAGATTTTCCTTGTGTTTTCATTTGCGGAAGACAATTAAAAAATGTAGAAAAATCAATTCCTTTTTTTATTTGTTTTAAATCTCTATTTACACAAACACATAATGTTAATAAATTTTTATATTGAATGAAAATATCGTAAAAAATTCTTCTTTTTAATTTTGGATATATTTTTAATATTGCTGGAATATTCATTGATATTAAATCTGGATAATTTTTATTCATTTCTATATTTACATGATGTTCTATTTCATTTATTTCTTTTATATTTTTATTTATAATTGAATTTTTTAATTTTTCATTTAATATTTTTTCCCTTTCATAAAATCTATCTTCATCAATATCTATTGTTGGAGTTAATTTTTTAGAAAAAATATTTAATTTATTTAAATATAATGAAAAAAGTCCTTTTGTTTCTTCTTTTACATCACTTTCCATTTTTTCTAATACTGATTTCATGTCTTGATGAATTACTATTTTATCTCTTTTTCCTCTCATTTCATTATATCGCCTTATTAAATAATCTAATCCTTTAAATGTATTTTCATCTACTCTTTTTGATAAGAATTTATCTAATTTTTTTTGGTTTTTTTTTTCTGTGTTTTCTATTTTTTCTTCTTTTTCTTTTTCGTTGAAAAAAATTAATTGTTGTAATAATGAAGGATGATTTTGTCTAAAATTTTCATATGTTAATTTCTTTTTTTTTTCATCTTCAGAACAATAAATAAATTTTTCTTCTCCTTCTAAATATTTTTTATCAGTTAAACCAAATGTAAATGATGAATCTTCTAAATATTTTTTTTTCTTTATTTCACTTGCAAATTTTTTATATTTTTTTTTTAAAATTTTAAAACTACATTTTTTTCTTCTATTTTTTTTTTTTTTTTTTTTATTATATTTTTTTTTTTTT
>JAEEGK010010659.1_pt1 | contig 21170 bp, 16 predicted proteins | sample 8958771 | NCBI WGS metagenome assembly JAEEGK01 (sample SAMN16246547, study PRJNA631951) | gut metagenome | biome: gut microbiome; feature: rumen; material: SC-attached | host: Bos | place: Iran: Karaj | collected 2018-10 | reverse complement strand
GAATAGGAACCTCCCGGCTTTTTGCCCAGCTTATGCAGGAATACAATTCTCCGAATCCTTATCGCGTGGAAGAATTTTCTTGTTATGAAAGCGGCGGCGTCGGAGCATATATCGAAGGACATCATGTTATTGTCGGCTCTTCTGCGTTTATGAATCTTATGGGAATAAGGCTTCCGCCGAGTCTCGATTATAAAAGTACTGTTTTCAGCGCGATAGATGATGAGCTTGCCGGTATCTTCGTAATTAGTTACAGCCCGTCGAACACCGTTAAGCATGCTTTACAGGATATGCGTTCGGCTAAAATCTCGCCAGTTTACGCGATAAGAGATTTTAATATAACCCCATCACTTATCAAAAACAGATATAAAGTCAATGTTTCCGAGGGTGAGTTTACCTCCTATACCGCGAGGTTTGAGCTTTCTCAGAAAAATGAGGATTACAGCCAGATACCATCCGCAATCCTCAGCAGGGAAGGTATCAACCACTATACAGAAGCCGTTTACCGTGGGAAAAACCTTGTTAAGCAGACAAAAACCGGGCTTGCAATAACACTTTTTGAAACGCTCACAGGACTTCTGCTGCTTATTCTATTGGTTTCCGCAGGCTCGTTCACGGCGGCTTCCGCGGCGAACACTATCACTTATATGCTAATTTGGGCGCTGATTTCCGAGCTGATTTCTTTTTTCTGAGATTTTGTAAACTTAATATAATTGCTATAGAGGGACAGTCTTTACAATAAAGAACTGTCCCTTTGTATATTTTATGGTAAATAGAGCTAAAAGTAGTTGTTTTTCATAAAAAATTAGTGTATAATTATTACAGTATTATTTGTGGTGCGTTCATATATAACTAAGCGTTCAAATAAGGAGTGCAATTTCAAAGAAAGGAACAATCATCTATGAGCTATTCTACGGACAAAATCCGCAATGTGTGCCTGCTCGGACACGGCGGATCAGGCAAAACCAGTCTGGTGGAGAGCATTCTCTTCACTATGAAATCCATTGACAGGCTTGGCAAGGTTTCTGACGGAAACACGGCGTGCGACTATGACCAGGAAGAAATTAAAAGAGGAATCTCCATCTCCGCTGCCACTGTATTTGTCGATTACAATGGCACGAAGATCAATATTATAGATACTCCGGGCTATTTCGATTTTGCCGGTGAAGTTTGTCAGGCTGTTCGCGTTGCCGACGCCGGAATAATTGTTCAGCCCGCTAAGGGTGCAGTTACAGTCGGAACCGAAAAAGCATGGAAGTCTCTTTCCGAACAAAACCTCCCCAAAATGTTCTACATCTCAAAGATCGACGAAGAAAACGGCGATTACGACGCTATTTTTGCTGCTCTCAGAGAAAAGTTCGGCCATACCGTTTGCCCCGTCGTTATTCCATGGGGCAAGGCGCCGAATATCGAAGGCGTTATCGACATAGCTCACGAGAAGGCCTATAAGCTCGACGGCAGCGAGGCTCCCGTCCCCGCAGACATGGCCTCCGAGGTTTCCAAGCTCCGTGACGTCCTTATGGAGACGGTCGCCGAGTCTTCTGAGGAGCTCATGGAGAAATTCTTCTCCGGCGAAGCGTTTACCAAGGAAGAGATAAATTCCGGCATTGCCGCCGGCGTTAAAGAATTGAGCATGGTTCCTGTCGTCTGCGGCAGCGGTTTTACCGCCGCAGGCACTAAGAAGCTTCTTGAGATAATCGCCGAATACATGCCTTCTCCGGCTGACAGAGTTGAGAAATGCAAGGATGCTTCCGGCGAGACGGTTGAGCTTAAATGCTCCGAGGGCGGCTCCACTGTTCTCTTTGTCTTCAAAACCACCTCTGACCAGTACGGCAAATTCTCTTACTTCAAGGTCCTTTCCGGCAAGGCGGACGCGGATATGACCGTCGTTAACAGCCGCACAGGCACCAATGAAAAGCTCGGCCATATCTTCAATATGCTCGGCAAGAAAAACATCGAGGTCAAAACCGTCGGCTGCGGCGATATAGGCGCCGTTTCCAAGCTTGTTGAAACAAAGACAGGCGATACGCTCTGCACCCAAGGCAAGGTTTTCTCCGTCGAGCCCATCGCGTTCCCCGAGCCCTGCTATTCAATGGCTATCGCGCCGAAGACGAAGGGGCAGGAGGATAAGCTCGCGGGCGGCCTAAATAAGCTCGCCGAGGAAGATCTCACGTTCTCTGTTGAGAACAATGTCGAGACCCGCCAGATGGTCATTTCCGGCGTTGGTGATATCCAGATAGATGTTATTTGCAGCAAGCTCAAGGCAAAGTTCGGCGTCGAGGTCGAGCTCAGCCCGATGCGCGTTCCCTACAGAGAGAAGATTCGCAAAAAGGTCGAGAAACAGGGCCGACATAAGAAGCAGTCCGGCGGACACGGCCAGTTCGGTGACGTTTGGATCAGATTTGAGCCCCAAGACGAGACGGACGATCTTATCTTCGCCGAGGAAGTATTCGGCGGCAGCGTCCCGAAGAACTTCTTCCCGGCAGTCGAAAAAGGTCTTCGCGAGAGTATCAGCAAGGGCGTCCTCGCGGGTTATCCCGTCGTCGGCCTCAAGGCGACGCTGTATGACGGCTCTTACCATCCTGTCGACTCCTCTGAAATGGCGTTCAAGACGGCGGCGAGCCTTGCTTACAAGGCTGCGCTTCCCGATGCTTCTCCTGTAATCCTTGAGCCTATTGGTCTTTTGAAGGTTGTTATTCCCGACAGCTACATGGGCGACGTTATCGGTGACCTTAATAAGCGCCGCGGCAGAGTTAACGGTATGAACCCGGTAAGCGGCGGCCTTCAAGAGGTTGAAGCCGAGGTTCCCATGGCCGAAATGAGCACTTATGCCATCGACCTTCGTTCCATGACGCAGGGCAGAGGCTCTTTCAGCTTTAAGTTCATCAGATATGATGAAACTCCTGCTCCCGTTCAGCAGAAGATAATTGAGGAAGCAAAAGCTCTCGCTGTAGACGAATAATTCGATATGAAACATAACGGGCTGCGCCATTAGGCACAGCCCGTTATTACACAATATTATAATCAGAACCACTCAGAAAGAACGAGATCGTTCAGAGCATCTGCAGGTACGACCTCAAGCTCGCTGCTCCACGTGCCAGTGAGATTTTGGAACGCGGCGTTAGCTGCGGAGTAACGGAGAGAACCGCTGCCCATGTAGGAAAGAAGCTGCTGCTCAGGGTCAAGAGGCAGCCTCATTATGAGAGAATAGCCATAACCGATATCTACTATGTCGCTGATTTCGTAATCCTTTAGTCCGTTTATGGTTTCTTCAAAGGAACTGGCCATATACCCTGTAGTGAACTGATAGCCGTCTTCGTTAGAGACTACACCGGGGTCCTCGGAGTTTTCTACCATTACACTGTGGAAGGTCTCGACCGGATTGTCGGAAGCTTCGATTGCAGCCTTCATTCTTACGAGGTTATTTAGTTTTTCTTCCATTTCTTCGTCAGAAAGAGTGTTTCCTTCTCCGTCCTTGTTGCTCATAAGAATATGTTTTGCTCTCAACACCTGGTATTCGTCTGCAAAGGAATAAACATCGTCATCAGAAAGCTTTTCGCCATTTGCGCCATAAATATCAACGAAAATGTTATAATAATAGCAGGACGACTCAAGCAGGTAACGAATAAGCTCCTCACTGAGGTAATTATCCTTTAAATACTGTTTGTATTCTTCTTCCGTCTCAAACTGGGCGGATTGACTGTTGATAACGTCGTTAATATTTGCAATGTCTTCCTCGGTAAGAGAGATGTTCATTTCTTTTGCTTTGCTATTCACGGCTCTGTAAAGCTTAACAGAATCCAGCGCATCCATCTTAACGTAATCAGCAAAGGTGAATCCCTCATACAGTTCCTCGTCCCAATCGGTTTCGCTGCTGGGGTCGTATCCGCCGTAAATGAGACTGGAAGCGAGCCAGTACTTATATTCGTCCCAATAAAGATTCTCGCCGTTCACTGTCGCAATAACTGTCTCGGATGTATAATTTGGGTTGCCGGGCTTTGTGATTTCGGCGGCGGGCTCGTCCTCGGGCGTATCGTCGGGAGAAACATCGGGCTGTGTGGATTCTGCCTGTGATGCTGTGGGCTCAGGGCTTGCGGATTCTGATGCGTTGTTTTCGTCTGCTTTTTGGCAGCCGTAAAAACAGGAAAGAATGAGCGCAAGGATGGCTACTGAAGCAAAAATAGTTCTGAATAATTTCATGTGTCATTAACTCCTTCGTTTTTTGTTCCTTCTTGTAGACTCATGTATGCTTTCAAAAAAGCCGAAGCTTCTTTGATAATTTCGTATTGTTTTGATATTTTGAGGCTGACGCTCGGTTCAGCTCCCGCCTCAACCTTAAGGCGTCCCTTGAATTCGCTTAGATTATAAAGGCCACTTATTAACTCCATATTAAAATCGGTAATTTTAAAATAAATTCTTCCTCCACGCTGACTGATATCGCATATTCCGCATTTTGAAGCGTCAACGCGCAGAAGCGCAATGTCAATCAGTGCGTTTACTTCGTTCGGAGGCTCGCCGTAACGGTCAATAAGTTCATCAATAATATCTTCCTTATCCTCGCGGGAGCCTATAGAGGCTATTCGACGGTATATATCCATGCGCTGTTCGGCAGTATCTATATAATCGTCCGGAATCAGCGCGGTCACGTTGAGGTCCGCTGTACATTCCGTCTTTGTTTTTTTGCCGCCCTTTTCTTCGAGAACGGCCTCTTCCAGCAGCTTCATATACATATCAAAGCCAACGTTCATCATGTGACCGGACTGCTCCGCACCGAGAATATTGCCTGCGCCACGGATTTCAAGGTCGCGCATGGCGATTTTTACGCCGGAGTTGAACTCCGCAAACTCTCTTATCGCGGAAAGCCGCTTCGTGGCGACCTCTGTGAGAACCTTTCCTTTGCGATATGTGAGATATGCAAAGGCGTGGCGCGAGCTTCGCCCGACACGCCCTCTTATCTGATGGAGTTGGGCAAGCCCGAGACGGTCCGCGTCCTCAATTATGAGGGTATTCACGTTCGGGATGTCTATGCCGGTCTCAATTATGGTTGTACAGACGAGCACCTGAATTTCGCCGTTTGCCACCTTGTCCATGATGCCGTTGAGCATTTCCTCGCTCATTTTCCCGTGTACCACGCCGACGCTAATGCCCTCGACGAGGCGGGAAATCTGCATGGCGGTGCTGTCTATTGTTTCTATGCGGTTATGCAGATAATAAACCTGTCCGCCTCGAGCGACTTCTCTATTTATAGCGTCTGCAATAACACTCCAGTTATGCTCCAAAACGTAGGTCTGGACGGGGTGTCTTCCCATTGGAGGATCCTCTATAAGGGACATATCCCTGATCCCGGCAAGCGCCATGTTAAGAGTCCTTGGGATAGGCGTTGCCGAAAGCGTAAGAACGTCCACCTGCCGCGCAAGCTCTTTGATTTTCTCTTTGTGCGCGACGCCGAAGCGCTGTTCTTCGTCTATTACAAGGAGCCCCAGGTCGTGGAATTTAATATCCTTTTGGATGAGACGATGGGTGCCGATAATAATATCCGTCGTCCCGTTTTTAATTTTTCTTATTGCTTCACGCATTTGTCCGGGAGATTTGAAGCGGTTCAAGACTTCAATCTGAACGGCTCTTCCTGCAAAACGGCGCGATGCGGTGATATAATGCTGTTGGGCAAGAACCGTCGTCGGAACGAGGATTGCGGCTTGCTTATTGTCCATTACGCATTTCATTATTGCGCGGAAGGCGACCTCGGTTTTACCGAAGCCAACGTCTCCGCAGAGAAGTCTATCCATTGGGACGTTCTTCTCCATGTCATTTTTTATTTCATTTATCGCGCGGAGCTGGTCGGGAGTTTCTGTATACTCAAAGCTGTTTTCAAATTCCTGCTGCCATTCCGTGTCCGGGGAAAAGGCAAAGCCCGGGCGGCGCGATCTTTCTGCATAGAGGGCAATGAGCCCTTTGGCGAGGTCTTGTGCGGCGTGACGGGCGCGCGCTTTTGCCTTTTGCCATTCAATTCCGCCGAGCTTATTGAGCTTAACAGCGTGATCCTCGCCTCCGCCGCCGATGTATTTGGAAACGAGATCGAGCTGCGTCGCGGGGACGTAAAGACAGTCTGTTCCTGCGTAGGCGATTTTAATATAATCCTTGTTAGCACCCTCAACTTGCATTTTGAAAATGCCTTCAAAGCGGCCTATTCCGTGGTGTTCATGAACGACAAGATCGCCCTTTGCAAGGTCAGTATAGCTTTTGAGTTTTACTCTGTCAGAGGCTTTTTTGCGCTTGCCTGATATGTAATTTCTGCTCGTGATGAGTTGTCCCTCTGTCAATACCACGAGCTTGAGCGCGGGGTATTCAAAGCCGGCGCTGATAGCGGGAGTTGATATAAAGCATTTACCGGCAGGAGGGAGCTTGACAAGAGAATAATCAAGCGCGGAGGAGATTTTGATGTCATCAAGGAATTGTGAAAGAATTTCGGCCTTCCTGCTGTCAGAGCAAAGAACTATTACGCGATAACCATCGCTGAGGTAATGCGATATATCGTCCGCCGCCGTCCTGATGCTTCCGCCGTAGGACGGGAGCTGCTTTGCGACAATATTAAGAAGAGCTCGCGGCGCAACGGGGTAAGACGAGCCGAGAAAGCTATCGAGCATGACGATATTAAGATGCGTTAACTTATCGACGCAGCTTTCCCAGCTAATATAGAATTCTGCCATTTCACCGAACAAAACGCCGGACTCTATCGCCGCCTCAGCGTCGTCCGATAAACGCTGAACGTAGTTTTTGGCGCGTTCCTCAATGCGAGACGGCTCGGAGAAAACGATAACGGCGTCCTCGAGGAAATAATCTGAGGGCAGGGTGAAGCTGTCGTAAATAAGAGGGAGATAACGGTCGGAATTATAAAAGGGGAGCTTGTTTTTTAGGCGTTCCAAATCAGAAGATACAGAGGCGATAAGCTTTTCGTTTTTATTTTTGCGGGAGCATATTTTTTTATAAAGAGCTTCAAGACGCTCAGTAAAGCCTTCTGTTCCTCCGGGACATAGAGAAATGAGAATTTCCGAGCTCGGGAATATTTCGGCTGAAGGGATATTTTCAATCCTGCGCTGAGTTGAAACGTCGAAGACTCCCATAGAATCAACTTCGTCATCGAAGAACTCACAGCGCACGGGGTTATCAAAGGCGGGGGAAAAGAAGTCCACAATGCCGCCGCGGGCGGCAAACTGCCCGATGCCTTCCACCTGCTCGCTGCGCCTGTAGCCACAGGAGAGAAGCGCGGATATGAGTTTTTCAGGGTCAAGCCTGTCGCCGCAGTTTATTTTGAAAGAAACGGAAGCAAGCGCGTCCTTCGGGACGGTCCTGCAAAGAAGCGCGTCAGGCGTGCAGAGAATTATACCGGCGGTACCGGCGCTGATCCTGTTGAGAAGCTTGATCCTTTCGTGCTCTGCCTCGCGTGATACGCCCTCGGCATCAAAAAAATAGTGTTCTCTTCCCGGAAGAATGCATACGTCTTCCTCGCTGAAAACGGAAATATCGCCGCGGAAGCGTTCGAGCTCAGACTCATCCGAACATACGAAGAGAACCGGCTTCCTTGTGAGACGGCGTATCGCCGCGGTCGCGTGAGCCTTATGAACGGGAGACAGACCGCTGTATAATACTGGACATGCACGGTCCTGAATCCTTCTGATAAGCTCGGAAAAATCCTTTTCAAGCTTTAACGCTTCGGTAAGAGCCTTCATTCCTCTTCACCTCCCGGCTTAAAAAAATATTGTATAACTAATATATATTACATTTTTCCATGTATTTTTGCAAGAAAAAAAGTAAAAAACACTATTTAAAAGATTATTAATTAAGGTATAATAGTCACGGGAAAACCTTACCGGTACATTATAAAAGGAGCTGAAATAATGAACGCAAAGATAAAGCTGAACCCGGACGAAGAAATCGTAAAGACGGTAAAGGAAGGCCTTAAACGCAAGAACGGCTACTGTCCCTGCCGCATCGAGAAAAACGAGGATACAAAATGTATGTGTAAAGAGTTTCGTGATCAGATCAAGGACCCTGATTTTGAGGGCTATTGTCACTGTATGCTGTACTATAAGGAAAAAGAATAGAAACAGTTTATCAATCTTTATTATTTCTATTTACTTTCTGATATTTGGTGCTATAATGTGTATGCACGTAAGTGAAACAACTATATATTGTGCTTTCACTATAATTATATCAGAAAGGGTGATATGCCGTGAACGCGGAAATAATTAATCCTGATAACATCCCCATGGAGTTTATTGAATCCGAGATTAATCAAGTACAAAAAGAAAAGAATCGCCTTGTCGCGAAAGCGGAATTTCACCGTGTCGGAGAAAATGACGCAAGCGAAAAGTTCTGGTGGGTTCCTGTAAAATTTAACAGGATCCGCAGAATAACGGGCTATCTCGTCGGCACCACCGAACGCTTCAATAATGCAAAGCGTTCCGAAGAGCGTGATCGAGTTAAGCATTCCTGCTAAGAGATTATAACAGAAAAAACTTATCTGCTATAATATATTCCGCTCCGCCGGAAAGCAACTGGCTTTCCAATGGTCTGGAAGGAAATCATCGACCACGGAAAGATACTCTGCGCAGAGAATGTAGCAGTCTCGTTTGTTTCGTCCGAAGAGGTTCGGATTGATATGGACTTATATACCTGATAAATATTGGCAAAATAATTAGAACCCAAAGCGGGTTCTGCTTACAGATTTAGGGAGCTATGATTTTACATAGCTCCCTGCGTGTTTTGAAAAGTATTCCTGTTTTTAATAGCTGTCATATAAACGCTCAAATCGATTCCTGCCGTTGGCCTTAGCTTTCCTCATGGCGCTTTCTGCTTTTTCGGCAAGCGAAGCAATATCGTCACCGGAGAAACAGATTTTCGTGTAAGCTCCGATGCTTACGGTTACATAGTCGCTGAGCTTACAGTTCGGAAAGGGAATGGAAAGAGACTGAAGCGAAGAAATAATAGCGTTTGCGCGGTCGTCCGCTTCCTTTTCGCCGGAGCAGGCAAGGAGAATCAGAAACTGATCGCCGCCCCAACGGAACGAAGCCGATTTATCGTCTTCTATATTGGAAATTATTACTCCGAGGCGCGCCAAAACACTGTCGCCTTTAAGATATCCGCTTACTTCGTTATACTGTTTGAATAAATCAATGTTTACAAGGAGCGCGCTCCATAATGATTCGGCAGAATCATTTTCTTCAAAATAGTTTTCGACGAATTTATCAAGGTAGCTGCGCTTATAAAGGCCGGTCAGATCGTCTAAATATTCGTGCGGCACAGCATCCTTGCCGTGCGGGCGATCTTCTTCGGCACTCTGTGCAGTGATTCCATACAGCATGATAAGGTATTGTGAATAGGCGGAATCCTTTGCACGAAGGACTTCATCTCTCACGGAACAGTATTTATTATAGTATTCAAGGGAAACGCGGTATTGCCCGTTTTCCTCATAAAGCCGCGATATTGAGCGATAAAGCTGCATTTCGCGGAAATATCGGCCGCTTTCGGATGAGGTTTCAGCGGCGGATTTATAAAGTTCGATCGCTTCGTTTACGTTGTTCATAAGCGAGTGGCACATTGCGTAATACTCAATAACGCAGATCTTAAAATCGACGGGGAATTCTCCGCCATTCTTGCTGACAGCGTCAAACATAAGCTGGAGCTCACTGAGGCATTCGTTATACTGGCTTACGTTTTTTTCAAGGAGAATTGTGATTATCTTTGAACAGTGAACGGCAATAGTGTTCTTTTCATTTGAGAACGCGGATATATCGCTCGACAGATATTTATTAAAAAGGGCTGCGTATTGCTTTGCTTCGCTCAGCCTGTCAAGAGAGATATAAAGAAAAATAAGCTGAGAAAAAAATTGAACGGGCAGAGGTGTCAGAAAAATGGTTTCCTCAGTGATGTTATTGTCGATATATTTTTGCAGGACGGCAGCGGCGGTTTCCCGCTCGCCGATGGAAAGATATGCTCCTGCAAGCTGAAGCGTCTGCCCTTGCGTCATGATTGAAGGCGCGTTACTTCCTCCGACGTTGATTTTTGATTTGAGCTGGTTAATTAGTCTGAACGAATTAAAGAATTTTTCTTCTAAAATATAGTTCATAGCAGTTCACCCATAAATATAGTTGAAATGGCGTTTGTTCGGCATGGCATAACACAATATCTGCCAATACTACTAGTAACATTTTATCACAAAGAATATGCCTGTCAATAATAAACAATGATTATCAATAAGTTTCGGAGAGTTTAATAAAATTTTAATCATAACAATATATATTGCTGATAAAAATATACTTATAGTAAACGATTATGCGTTATTTAAGCGGCAGACAAACGACAAACTCGCTTCCCCGTCCCTGGGCAGATACAACATTTATACTGCCGCGGCACAGGTCGAGAATGCGGTGAACAAGCGCGAGACCGAGACCGTTGCCCTCCGAACGATGAGAGCTGTCGCCCTGATAGAACTTTTCAAATATATGTGATATCGTCGTTTCATCCATGCCGGGCCCGTTATCCTTCACTGTCACCTTGGCGGTTTTATCGTCTCTTGTAAGCGTTATGATAACGCGGCCTCCCACGGGTGAAAACTTAATGGCGTTGGAAAACAGATTCAGCCAAACGTGCAGAAGCAGGTTTTCGCAGGAAATAATATTGACCTCATCGAGCTCAATGTCGAGCTCGATTTTTTTATCGTTCCACTTTTTTTCAAGCAGGAGCAGTGTTTGGCGAAGCTGCTCGTCAAGGCTGTATTCCTGAGCCGCCGTAGGTATATTCTGGCTTTCGAGCTTTGAAAGGAGAAGAATATTCCCGGTGAGAGTCGTTAATCGGCTTGTGTTGAAGATAATTCTGTCTGTGTACTCTCGGCGTTTATCTTCCGATATGTCAGGTTCCTGTAAAAGCGTCGCAAAACCTTCGATTGCTGTTAGTGGCGTTTTGAACTCATGTGAGACGTTTGTTATAAAGTCGCTTCTAAGCGTTTCTATTGTGCTTAGCTCCTGGACCATTACGTTGAAGCTGTGCGAGGTGGTATATATTTCGTCAATTTTGCTTGATTCATCGAGCCTCACGTTAAAATTTCCCTTCGCAACCTCGCTGAACGCGCCGCTTATCTTTGCCAAAGGGGAAAGAAGTAAACGCCCGAGAAACGCCGTTATCAGCGTTCCGCTTATTAGACTTACAATATATATCCATGCAACACCGAGAATAGGACTTGCGAAGATAAAACGTAATTTGCCTAATAGAAACAATACTGTAAAAAACAGGCCGGTAAGTATAAAGGAAACAGCGAGAATTACGAAGACTATAAAAGAGGCGTATACTCTGAGCTTACGGCTAATTTTTACCTTCACTGATTCTTCACCGCCTTATAGCCGAGCCCGCGCACTGTTATAATGGAGAAGTCCTCGTTGTTGCGGAAACGGTCTCTGAGCCTGTTTATGTGAACATCCACGGTACGCGCCTCGGTCTCGCTGTCGAGACCCCATATATCGTCCATTAGCTGCTGGCGGGTGTAGATGTGGTTCGGGTAGGATAGCAGTTTATACAGAAGCTGGAATTCTTTCTGCGGAAGCAGCATGGTTTCCTCGGGAGAGGTGACGGTGAGCGAGTCGTATTCAAGCACCGTTTTGCCGACGGTCAGTTTTCGTTCACTTATCATTCGAGATCTTCGCAGGAGTGCGCTTACCCGCAGGAGCATTTCGTTCACGTTTATGGGCTTGACCATATAATCGTCTCCGCCGGAAAGAAAACCTGTCTGCATGTCCTGAAAGCTGTCCTTCGCCGTTATGATAAGGACGGGCGTTTCTATTCCCGCCTCGCGGATTTCGCGCAAGAAAGCGATGCCGTCCATTATAGGCATCATTATATCGGAAACGATGAGGTCGATATACTGATGGTCGAGAATTTCGAGCGCCTCTGCGCCATTAGAGGCGCAAACACTTTCATAGCCTTCATTCTCGAGTACGTGGCTGAAAAGATGGCTGAGCTCCGCGTCGTCTTCTACGATGAGAATTTTGAACATAACTGCGTTCCTCCTTAAAAGGGAATGCTTCTTCTGACTGTATAATTTTATTATAAATCAACAATAATAACAAGAAGTTAACTCGAAACTTTTTATATTCTGGGCTCATGAAAGTTGATGTTTGGTTAATATTGGCGTGATAATCTGCGTACATAGAAAACGGCGGCGCCTGTTTTACCGGAGCCGTGAAGAAGCATTTTGTTTATAGCAAGAGGTGGTTAAATGCTTGTACTTGAAAATATCTCCAAGGATTACGAAGCGGGCGACTCCAAGGTCAGCGCGCTTAAGGACGTTAGCATTAAATTTCGCAGCAGTGAGTTCGTTTCCATTCTCGGGCAGTCCGGCTGTGGAAAGACGACGCTGCTCAACATCATTGGCGGGTTAGACCAGTATACCAAGGGTGACCTTATTATCAACGGGAAATCGACCAAACAGTTTAAGGACGCTGACTGGGATACTTACCGTAATCACTCCATAGGCTTTGTTTTCCAAAGCTATAACCTCATTCCGCACCAAAGCGTTCTATCCAATGTTGAGCTCGCGCTGACATTATCCGGCGTCAGCAAGGCCGAGCGAAGAAAACGCGCTATAGAAGCGCTTGAAAAGGTCGGCCTCGGGGATCAGCTTCGCAAGAAGCCGAACCAGATGTCCGGCGGGCAGATGCAGCGCGTCGCGATAGCAAGAGCCCTTGTAAATGACCCTGACATTCTCCTCGCCGACGAGCCAACGGGCGCGCTTGATACGGAAACAAGCGTTCAGGTTATGGATATCCTGCGCGAGATCGCAAAGGATCGTCTTGTTATTATGGTAACGCATAACCCGGAGCTTGCAAATACTTATTCCACGCGTATAATCCGTCTCCTTGACGGCAGGATAACAGACGATTCCATGCCCTATGACGGAGTAGAGGAGGTGCTTCCGCCCGCAAAGTCAGAGGCAAAAAAAGCAATGAGCTTTTTCACGGCGATAAGCCTCTCGCTCAATAACCTTATGACCAAAAAGGGCAGAACCATCCTCACAGCTTTTGCCGGAAGCATAGGCATAATCGGCATAGCTCTCATTCTATCGATTTCCACCGGCGTAAACGACTATATAGACCGCGTTCAGGAGGATACGCTTTCGTCGTACCCGATAGTGCTTGAAGCGGAAACCGTCGATATGGGCGGCCTCGTCACCTCGCTAATGGGAATTTCAGCGGATTCTGACGAAGAGGGCGGCAGGCATGAACGCGATGCCGTTTATACAAGCGCAATAATGTATGATCTTCTTAACGCAATGAGTTCTGCAGAGGTCGAGAAGAATAACCTCACGGCGTTTAAGGATTATCTTGATCAGGAATTAAACGGCTCCTCGACTAAAACCGCGCTAAAGGATTATGTAAGCGCTGTACAATATGATTATAAGCTTCCTCTGAATATCTATACTAAAGACGTTAACGATGAAATAATCAAGTCAGATTTTCTTGATTTATGGAACAATATGTTCACTTCCATGACGGGAACGTCCTCGGAGGGAACGGACGCCGCTTCGCTTATGAAGATGTATTCCTCTTTCGGCGCGAATTCGAACAGCGGCATATCGATTTGGATTGAGATGCTTCCGGGGCAGAACGGGGAACTGATAAGCCCGCTTCTGAACGAGCAGTATGACGTTATCGCGGGGCGTTGGCCGGAATCGAGTGACGAGCTAATTTTAATTGTCGATAAGAACAACGAAGTCAGCGACGTTGTCCTTTACGCTCTTGGACTCAAGGACAGCTCCGAGATGTACGATATGGCGATGCAGCTTATGACGGGCGAGACCGTTGACACAGACTCCCTTGAAAGCTGGAGCTATGACGAAATCCTTTCGAAAACCTTTAAATATGTTTATTCCGCAGATTGTTATCAGCCTCTGCCGGAAGGCGGCTATGCGGACGTTTCCAAGTCTGAGCTCGGGCTAAAAACACTCTACGCTAACGGCAAGGAACTTAAAATCGTTGGCATTGTTCGCCAGAATGAGGATGCGATATCCGGCATGATGAGCGGCGCCATCGCCTACACAAGCGCTCTTACTAAGGAAATTATTGAGAATTCATCATCCAGGGAACTGATTAAGACCCAGCTTGAGAATGAGACTCTGGACGTTATTTCCGGTCTGCCGTTTAAAACGGATGATGTCGAGGAAACCAGCATCGAAGAAAAGGTTCAGGCGGTAAAAGATTATTTTGCCGAGGCGAGTGAAGCGAAAAAAGCCGAAATATACACTGAATTCAGCGCGAAACCGGATGAAGAATACGTTCAGAATCAGGTTTTCGACTATATGCAGACACTCACCAGAAGTGACGTCGAGGAAATGGTGAATACATCATATCCCGAGTATGCCGCCATGCTTCCGGATATGGATGATGAAACGCTGTTTTCCTACGTTGAGAATATGGCCGCCGAGGAAATACGCAGCCAGTATTCAGAAGGAGTCCGCGCACAGCTTGCCGCGCTGAGTACCGTTCAGCTCGCCGCTATGCTTGACGCGCAGCCCTTTACAGACGAAGACTACGGAATTATTTTTGATGAATTTATTCCGCGGCGCTGGTCTGATTCGAGCCTCGATGATACGCTCAAAACGCTCGGATATGTAGATATAAACAGCCCCTCGCGCATATCGATTTATGCCTCTACTTTCGAGGATAAGGACAATATCGCAGCTATCATAAGCGAATATAACAGCTCGGTAGAAGAATCGGATAAAATCTCATATACTGATTACGTCGCGCTGATGATGAGTTCTATTACGACAATTATTAACGCTATCAGCTACGTTCTTATCGCTTTCGTTGCGATATCGCTTATAGTTTCCTCCATTATGATAGGTATTATTACCTATATCAGCGTTCTGGAGAGGACAAAGGAAATCGGCATACTGCGCTCCATCGGCGCCTCAAAGCGCGATATTTCGAGAGTTTTCAACGCCGAGACCCTTATAGTCGGCCTGTGTGCGGGCATTATAGGCATTGTGTGTACGCTGCTTTTGTGCCTGCCGATTAACGCGATAATCCATAATCTAACCGGCATAATGATACTAAACGCCACGCTCCCGCCCGTAGCAGCCGTAATACTCGTCGCGATAAGCGTCGTCCTCACGGTAATCGCCGGGCTTATCCCCTCGGGCCTTGCCTCGCGCAAGGACCCGGTAATCGCGCTGAGAACCGAATAAAGGCCCAGCCTAAACTTTGCTTTTTCTCTTAAATAGTTATCTGCTCTACATTCCTCACTTCAAGATGCCGCGTAGTTTAAAAGCTGCGCGGCGTCTTGACATTTTGCGGCAAATAATATAGTATTTTCTCAGATAATGATTATCTTGTACGGCAATATTATTTCAAGGAGGTTTTAATTATGAGTGAAGCTGTCGTTTCCATCAAAGGCATGATGTGCTCCGGCTGTGAAAAAAAGGTCGTCGCCGCTCTCTCCGCGCTGGACGGCGTCGAGAGCGTAACGGCGAGCCACGAGGCGAATAACGCCGTCGTCGTTTTGAAGGACGAGGTTAAGGATAAGGTTTTCAAAAAGGCAATAAAGGAAATCGGCTTTGAAATGACCGGCGTTGAAAGACGCTGAGAGTGAAAAATAGTGAAAGGCTTCGGGAAACACATAAGTTTTCCGAAGCCTTTCATAGTGTAGACAAAGCCGTGAATAAAAAGATTTCGAAAAGGAAGATAGTGTGAAAGAAACCTATCAGGGGTGTCTTTCACGTTCAATAAGTAAGTTTTTGAAACATTTTGTGTTTCAAAAACTTGTAGCAGCTTGTCGACAAATACTTTGTCGACAAGCTGAAAGGCTTCGGGAAACACATAAGTTTTCCGAAGCCTTTTTATCTATCTCTAATACGCAAGGACCGAGGCGGTGTCATAGCCGCCTCGGCCTTTTTGAAGCAATATTTTTATACAGAACGGAACCGATTAAATCAAGCGTTCTTCTTACGGAGAATAGCCTTTTTCATAATGATGGGTATAACCTGAACGTCAAGAATGGTAATGACGATGGTTTCAAGAGGGATAAGTATGGCGGCCTTGACTATGCGCGTGCTGTAAAGGGTGACAAAGGCGAGGTGATAATACCAGTGAAGCACGATGGGGGTTACAATGAGCGTGAATACGACAATATCAAAGATCGCGGCAAAAAGGGCGCAGCCGCCGCTTACGAGAAGGTCTTTCTTGGCACTGCTTTTGAATATGCTACCGAAAAACTTTCTCAGACCCTTATTGAGCGGCGACGCTTCGTATAGCCAAAGACCGTAGAAAAGGCCGATAAGCGCTGCAATAATCGTAAAAATGGGGTTGAAAGCACCGGAAGGGAAGAGAAGCGCACCGATAAAATCGGCAAGCGCGGCAACGATGCAGGAATAGATTGGACCGAATGCAAGGGCTGCGAAAACAATGGGAATGAAATTAAAGCTGAGCTTTATGATGGGAGTGTTGATACCGAGAAGTCTTTCGAGGACTACGGACATTGCGGTTAAAATTCCGCATATGGCTATAGTGCGGATGGTAATTACTTTTTTCATGTTGTCTCCTTTCGATGAGAGGGGGCTTGTCTTACTTCCTGGGAAATACTGCACAATTCCAAACAACAGAATCATGCGGTCTTGTCCCTGCTTCTTTGTTTACTAATTAAAATGTGTTTCTTCCGAAATAGCTGCGAACGTCTCCAACCTGATAGAGAGAGCCGAAAACGCAGATGATATCGTTTTTTTCCGCTTCCTTCAATACGGAATCAAGGGCTTCGGGGATTGTCTCAAAGGAACGGATGGAGGCGCTGCTGCGTTCGCGCATTTCCTTTGCCAGGGCTTCCGACGATAAAGCACGGTAGCTGTTCGGCGCGACGGCGTTGAATTTTTGCGTGAGGGGCGCGATAAGCTCAAGGCTCGAGTCGTAATCCTTATCCGCGAGCACGCCGCATACAAAGGTAAATTTGCGGCCCGGGAATATGGCACGGAGCGTTTCGGTGAGCGCGGCTGTACCTTGCGGATTGTGTGCGCCGTCAACGATAACGATGGGGTCGCGCTGTAATACCTCGACTCTGCCGGGCCAGTACGCATTGGCGAGACCTTCGCGCATGGAAGCTTCTGTTATGTTCCAGCCGCGTGCGGCAAGAGCAACGGCGCATTCTATTGCAACGGCGGCGTTTCTTAGCTGATACACGCCGAGAAGCGGAATTTTGAGGTCCTTAAACTGCTTATAATCGAATACAGTGCCGTCGATGGTCATTTCCTTAGCCTTGGCGAGCTCGCCGTCGGCTATAATCATTTCCTTGCCCTTTTCCTCACATGCCGCGCGGAAAACCTCCATAACTCCGGGGGTCTGCGCATAAACGACGGCAGGGCCGCCGCCGGCTTTGAGGATGCCGGCCTTTTCTCCGGCGATAAGTTCAAGCGTGTCGCCCAGCTCCGCCATGTGGTCGTAGCCGATGTTCATGAGAAGATAGGCTTCTGCTTCCGTGATGGAATTCGTCGCATCAAGCTTGCCGCCCATGCCAACCTCAAGCACGACGACGTCGCATTTTTCACGCTTGAACCATATAAAGCCAAGGGCTGTAATGAGCTCAAAAACAGTTGGGCGGCGATATCCCTTCTGCTCGAGCAGGTCTGAGGCGCGGTCGAGCTCTTCGGTTATTTCAGCAAGCTCGTCCTTCGGGATCTGTACGCCGTCCACCTGGATGCGTTCGGTGAACTCCTGAATGTACGGCGATGTGTAAAGCCCGGTGCGGTAGCCGGAACGGGTGAGTATGGAACTCATGTAGGCGGAGGCGGAGCCTTTGCCGTTTGTACCCGCGATGTGGATGTACTTCATGCCGAGGTGAGGGTTGCCCAGCTCCTTGAGAAGAGCATCCATTACGTCGCGCTCCAAAATGGAGCCGGACTTTGAGGCTCTGTCGAGGATCAAAAGGGCTTCTTCGTAGGTCATTCTAATTTCTCCGTTCTGCATTTACTGCCGCAGGGACGTTCGCCGGAAGCGTTTATTAAAAACAAAAACGCGTTCTTTTGTGCCGTACACAAAAGAACGCGTCTATCCAACGATTATACGTTTGATAACGATCCGACATAATGTGCCAGCGGACGCGAAACCGAATCATAAACTCCCGGGGAGCTTTTCGTCTGGCAGGCGACTTCCCATCCTGCCGGCACTTAATGCTCGGTTTCTACTCTGACAGTGTTTACTTCAATGCAATACTATCACAAATACCCGCCTTGTCAAGTGGGTATTTGAAATTTTAAATATTGCATGGTTTTAGGGGGTTATATGAGGGAATAATTATAAATTATCACGAAAATTCGGCGAGAATTTGCAGCCATCGGCGGTGATTATTGCATCAACCTTATAGTCATGTTCCTCCGTTTCGATATGGTCCACAATCTGAAAATCGTAGGCAAAGGAAACCTTGAGAAAGCGGCAATCGCTCTTTCGGTCAAGATAACGGTCGTAATATCCGCCGCCGTAGCCTATTCTGTTGAAATCCTTGTCGAAAACGAGGCCCGGCATAAGAATAAGAACGTCCTTATCATCGGCGATTTCGCCGGAAACGGGTTCGGGAATATCGCAGTAACCGAGCTCGACATTTTCAAAGGAGGAGATGCGAATAAACTCCATGGAGCGGTCGTCACCAGTCTTCGGGACGGCCACAGTCTTTCCGTCGCGCCAGGCCTGCTCAATGAGGGGAGTAGTGATAATTTCCTGATTGTAAGCAAGATAAGGGTAAATCGCTTTAGCGGACTTATAGAAGGGCTGCTGAATGAGAATGTCGCAGACCTTTTTGCTGTAGGATTCTATTTCTTCATGTGACAGAAGTTTTTTCTTAGCGCTTACCATTGCTCGAAGCTCTTTTTTTGTCATTTCTTGAATTCTCCTTTTCCTTGCAGATTTATCTTTTCTTTATTATAACTTATAAAGCCGGTATTTTTAATTACATTTGTCATGTAATATTATACGATAAATGCTGCATGGGAAGCTGAGTATTTGTTGCTTTTGACATAATTAGGCGTGCTAAAGCTCAAAACAGGTTTAGATATGAAAAATTTCAAAATAGATAGTTGACAAAGAAGCCTTATTGGTTCATATTATTGTCTGAATTTAAGGCACATAGGCACAAACGCGCAAAACTGAACGGAGGTAATATCATGAACTATCCAGCAGATATTAAATATACCAAAAATCATATTTGGATAAGCATCGAGGGCGACGTAGCGAAGCTCGGTATCACTGATTTTGCTCAGGATCAGCTTGGCGATATTCTTTTCGTAGACCTTCCGGAGGTCGGCGGAAACGTTGACACCGGCTGTGTTTTCTCTGAGGTAGAGTCTTCAAAAACTTCTTCCGAGCTTATTTCCCCCGTAACGGGCGAGATAACCGCCGTCAATGACGAGCTTGACGATTCGCCCGAGTGCGTAAACGACGATCCCTACGAAGCATGGATAGTCGAGGTCAGAATAGACGATAACGCGGAAATGGAAAATCTTCTCTCTGCGGAGGATTACGAAGCGTTCTGTGCCGAGCAGGAATAAAAGGAAGTATATGGCAAATAGACTTACGGTTTACGAAGTTTCTTCTGTTAGACCACATCATAATCTCGCGATAGAAAAGTTTCTTTTCGATTCCGTCGCGGAAGACGAGCTCATTCTTTACCTATGGCAGAATGAAAGCACAATAGTCTGCGGGCGGAACCAGAACGTCTACAAGGAATGCCATCTTACAAAGCTCTACGAAGCGGGAGGAACTCTCGCAAGAAGGCTTTCCGGAGGCGGCGCCGTGTTCCACGATCTTGGGAACCTGAACTTCACCTTTATCGCGAAGGACGGCGTATATAACCTTGAAAAGCAGCTTTCTGTGATAACTGAAGCATGTAAAAGTCTCGGCGTTCCCGCTGAGCTTACCGGGAGGAACGATATCCTCGCCGGAGGCAGAAAGTTTTCCGGCAATGCATTTTATTCGAGCAAGGGTACGCGTTACCACCACGGAACGCTGATGGTAAACGTCGATTTTTCGCGCCTTTCCGATTATCTGAACGTAGACCGCGCCAAGCTTCAAGCCAAGGGTGTAGACTCCGTGAGATCCCGCGTTGCGAATTTGACGGAGTTTTCGGATAAAGTCACGATTTCGTCGCTCAAAGCGGCGCTTATTGCGAGCCTCGGAAAAATCTATGATCTTACGCCGCGCAGTTATCAGCTCGACGAGGGATGCGCCGAGATCGCTGAATATGAAAAGCTTTTTTCCTCGGAGGATTGGTTATACGGCAGGAAAATGAGCTTTAATAACGAGTTCGGAAAACGCTATGCTTGGGGCGATTTTCAGCTTCGCGCGGAGGTTGCGGGCGGAATAATTAAGGACGCTGTAATATTTTCCGACGCGCTTGATGCGGAAATGATACTTACGCTTGCGGAGCGCTTCAAGGGCACAAAATATCTTGCGCCAGACCTTTGTGCGGTCGTTGCAGAGGTTTGCAGAGAAGCACAGCAGCGTGAAGACATAGTAGGACTTATTAAAGATTCTATATAAAATGGCGTTGTCTCGAAACGGCTAAGCAAGCCGAATTGAGGCAACGCCTCTTTCTATAGCCGAGGAATGTGGAAAACTGTGGGAGAAAACAGCAAAAAAGTGTAACATTCTCTGAGAGTACCACACCGGCGCCCTCTGAATTGTGGATTATTTTGTTTTTTCGGCTACAATCCCGCGGGAAATCCCTTTGGAATCACAAGTCCGGTTCCCAAGCGGTTTGTTTGGAGTTTATGATGCAGCTTGAGAATGTTGTACGCCAGGCTGAGAAGCGTCCATTCCACTTCCACCTTTACCGCACCTCTGAGCAGAAAACGGCGGAAGTTCATATCCTCTTTTATCATGGCAAAGATGCCCTCTGCCTGAATGCTCCGATTGACGCGCAGGAGCTTTCCTTGCTCGCTGTTAATCTTTTCTTCCATCGCTTCTCGCTGGGACGCAAAACGCTTGGAGACATAGAGCACCTTGTTCCGCTCTTCCATCGGCTTTTTGCTCCCACCGGCACGGATGCACTTCTCCTTCAGAGGGCAGCCCGCGCACGCCTTGCAGCTGTATACGGAAGTGGTGAGTTCAAAACCATTCTTTGACCTGGCTTTCTTGTCATAGTCG
>JAEEGK010010655.1_pt1 | contig 21172 bp, 23 predicted proteins | sample 8958771 | NCBI WGS metagenome assembly JAEEGK01 (sample SAMN16246547, study PRJNA631951) | gut metagenome | biome: gut microbiome; feature: rumen; material: SC-attached | host: Bos | place: Iran: Karaj | collected 2018-10 | reverse complement strand
GAAGGTCTTCTCAAGGGGATTAATGAATATTACAAAGCCAATTATTCAGGTACAGATGTCCGGGAAAGCATAGCCGGCTGCATCTCCATAAAGCTTAAGGATCCTGTGTTTGAGAGCCAGACCAAGAACAAACTGGGCAATACCGAAATCCGCAGCTGGATAATGAATGCAGTCAAAGAGGGAGTTGAGGATTATCTCCATAAGAATGTGGATGATGCCAAGAAGCTTCAGGACATAATTGTACGGAACGAGAAACTGCGCAAGGAGCTTTCCGAGGTCAAGAAGAATGCAAAGGAAGCATCCAGCAGGACACGGCTTAACATAGAAAAGCTGCGTGACTGCCGCTGGCACCTCCATCAGGATCCACGCCATGCCGAGGAGTGTGAGGCATCTATGATATTCCTTACCGAGGGTGATTCTGCCAGCGGTACCATAACAAAGACCCGGGATGTCAAAACCCAGGCTGTATTCTCTCTCCGTGGAAAGGTGAAGAATGTGGAGGGAGAGAAGAGGACAATCATCTATAAGACAGAAGAGCTTTTCAACATTATGAAGGCTCTGGGCATAGAGGACGGCATGGACGGCCTCCGCTACGGCAAGGTTGTTATAGCAACAGATGCCGATGATGACGGCTACCATATCCGCATACTCCTTATGACATATTTCCTCACCTTCTTCGAGGAACTGGTCACCAGCGGCCGCCTTTACATTCTGGAGACACCGCTTTTCCGCGTACGGAACCGTCAGGAAGTGCGCTATTGCTATAACGAGAAGGAGCGGGACAAGGCCATGAAGGAGATCCGGGGCTGCGAGGTCACCCGGTTCAAGGGTCTTGGAGAGATAGACCCAAAGGAGTTCGGCGCATTCATAGGCAAGGACATAAAGCTTATCCAGGTTTCTGTTGACAATATAGGGGAGCTTACTAAGACCATGGAATTCTACATGGGAGACAACACCCCAGAGCGGCGTGATTTCATAATGCAGTATCTGCTGCCAGAGGAGGTGTGAAATGGCTCAGTCCTCATACAAAGATCTTTACAACGACTATTTCCTCCAGTATGCCTCCTATGTAATCCGGGACCGTGCGATTCCAGATCTGGTGGACGGCCTGAAGCCGGTTCAGCGGCGCATACTCCATTCTCTTATCTCAATGGATGACGGTAAGTTCCACAAGGTGGCCAACGTTGTGGGCGAGACCATGAAGTACCATCCCCATGGCGATTCCTCCATCTACGGAGCGTTGGTCAAGCTGGCCAACTGTGATCTGTTCATCGAGAAGCAGGGAAACTACGGCAACATTCTTACCGGCGAGCCTGCCGCGGCAGGCAGATACATCGAGTGCCGGCTCCTCCCGTTTGCTAAAGAGGTGCTCTATAACCCGGAGCTGACCACATACATAGACAGCTACGACGGAAGGGCCAAGGAACCGCTGGTGTTCCCTGCCAAGATCCCTGTAGTCCTTATCCAGGGGGCCGAAGGTATTGCGGTGGGCATGAGCACCATGATCCTGCCCCATAACCCTATAGAAGTGCTGGATGCCATGAGCTCCTTCATCAAGGAGGAGGACTTTGTACTCTACCCTGACCTGCCCACCGGCGGCATCATGGATGTGTCGGGCTATAACGACGGCAAGGGCAAGGTGGTCATCAGGGCCAAACTGAACACCCAAGACCCGAAGAAGGTGATCATAGAAGAGCTCCCCTACGGCATAACCAGTGAGATGATGATCGACTCCATCACCAAGGCCGCCAAATCGGGCAAGCTCAAGATTGCATCAATCACCGACTACACCACAGACAAGGCCAACATCGAGATAGATCTGCCACGTGGCGTTTCGGCCAATAAGAACTTCATCAACGCGCTTTATGCATATACAAACTGCGAGTACAAGATCAGCGTCAACTCGCTGGTCATCAAGGATGACCTGCCTGCAATCATGGGCATCTCCGAGATCATAGCATACCATGCCCGCCACCTGATGGATGTGCTCCGGGCCGAGCAGGAGCTACGCAAGGAACACCTGCTGGAAGATCTCTATGCAAGGACACTGGACCGCATCTTCATCGAAGAGCGGATCTATAAAAAGATAGAGACCAAGAAGACTGCCGAGGAAGTTGAACGGGCTGTACTCTATGGCTTCAGACCCTTTGCAGACCAGCTTTCCCGCAAGGTGACAAAAGAGGATGTGGAGCGGCTTCTCAAAATTCCAATCCGGAGAATCTCGCTGTTCGACATCAACAAGAACCGACAGCAGATGGAGGAGATCCAGAATAACATCACCGACTGCGAATACAAGCTGTCTCATCTGGTGGAATACTCCCTGCGGTACATCGAAGAGCTCAAGAAGATGTTGACCGAATCCAGGAAGAAATCTGGTGCCGGAATAAAGCGAAGGACTGTGGTGAACAGCTTCCAGACCGTGGATGTTAAGGCAGTGGCACAGCGCAACCTGATGCTCAACTACAATGCTGCCAGCGGCTATCTGGGCTATGGCGTGAAAGATGGCGAGAAGCTTTTCGCTGTGAGCGAATACGACCGTATCTTGATAGTGACAAAGGAAGGAAACTTCCAGGTCATCAATGTGCCTGAGAAGATGTTTGTGGGGCAGGGAGTTCTGTGGTGCAACCTGGCCGACAAGGATATCCTCAAGAACACAATCTTCTCCCTTATCTACCAGACCGCGGACAAGAAGCATGTGTGCATAAAGCGGTTCCAGGTGGAGAAGTTTATTGTGGACAAGCCATATCAGTACCTGCCTGATGGCTGCAAATTCCTGTTGCTGACTGAAAAGCAGCATGGTACTATTACGTTGATATACAGAAAGGCACCAAGACTCCGGGTTCTGGAGGAGGAATTCGAGCTTGACAGTTATCTGGTCAAGGGCTACAAGGCATCGGGCGTAAGGCTCAGCTCAAAGCCTATAAGGACACTGCGGTTTACAGCCAAGTCTGAGCCATCGGCAGCTGCACCTGCAGCACCAGCACCAGCTCCGGCAGTGCCAGAGAAAAATGAGGTAGAGGAGGAACCTGTAGACTCTGATGAGGGGTATCTGCTGAAATTTTGACCAAAAAGAACATTAATAACAATTTATTTTATTATCAATTTTTGCATGATAAAATAAAAATTAAAGGAGAGAATTGATGAAAAAAGTACTGCTAGTTTTTACGTTTATAACCTTGTGTACCGGCCTGCTCTTCGCCGGCGGAACAGAAAACAAGATCAACAGCGGTGCCGGCTATGCCCGGTTCCCAGCAAAGGCAACTGAATGCAAAAAACCCGATGCTATGTTCTATAACCCGGCAGGAACTGCATTCCTGAAGGATGGACTCTATGTGGGAGTTGGAAACCAGTTCCTCTATAAAAAATATACAAACAAATTCAATGGCGAATCATATTACTCAGATGTTCCTACTTACCTCTATCCAGACCTGACATTAGTATGGAAGAAAAATACAACTGCCCTCTTTGCGGGATTTACCGTTGCTGCCGGCGGCGGTCAGCTTGAGTATGATGATGGAAATGCCTTTACTATCGGTGCATTGACAAAAATGGGAGCTGCTTATGGACATCCTGAACTGGGGCAGCTGGGACATTCCATGGATATTTACTCTGTTCTGTATGACAATATCATAGGAATTTCCCATCAGTTCTGGGAAGACCACCTTTCGGTAGCTGCCGCAGTACGTATTCTTTATGGTTCACAGAATGTAAAGATCAAACTGCATGATGATCCTCCTGCTGCATTTGCTCCAGTTCTTGGAACAGACAAGACACTGGCAAAGACCGAGGCCAAAGGCTTTGGAACAGGCGGTATCTTCAGTATCCATTATAAGCCTATAGAGACAGTAGATATTGCACTTACATATCATACTGAATCAATTATCGATTATGAATATAAAAAGGCAGAGGGTGTAGGTGCCGCACTTCTGGGAGCAAATAAGGGTGATCATTTCTCCTACGTGCTTCCTGCATATCTGGGCGGAGGCGTAGGCTGGCAGATTATCCCACAGCTCTATGCTGCAGTAGGTTTCAACTACTACTTCAACGACCTGGCTGATTACGAGTTTGATGATGCATGGGAAATCAACTTTGCCGCAGAATACCGGTTCAACAAGATGATTGCTGTGAGCCTGGGCGGATTCTATACTGACATCGGAAGCAAGAAGAAAGAAGGGGGAAACAGTTTCTACAACCCATATCTGGACAGCTTCACCTACTGCGGTGGTCTTGAGCTCGACTTCTTTGATGATATGACCATCGATATCGGCGGCTTCTATGTTCAGTACTTCAGCGAGACATATCAGAATGTCAAATTGGAGAAAAAGATCTTCGAAGGTGCAATCAGTGTGACTTATAGATTCTTCTAAAAGCGCACTTTAATAATAGAGGGCGGAGGCTTCGGTTTCCGCCTTTTTTATTCTTATAATATAAATGGTATTGCATAAATATACAGATTTTGGTATAAATATACCGCAATGGATAAAAAGACAAGGTTAAATTTAATCAGGAACCTCATTGTTACAAACAGCATCGAGAACCAGGAGCAGCTTCAGGCCCTTCTGGCAGAGCGAAATATCCAGGTGACCCAGGCCACACTCTCCAGGGATCTCAAGACCCTTAAGGTGAGCAAGAGCCACAGCCCAAAGGGCGGATATTTTTATACAGTGAGCGAGGGAGAGAACAGGCGGGGTACCACCGACAACTTTATCGGAGACATAAGCCGCGGTTTTGTAGGAATGAATTTCTCGGGCAACCTGGGTGTGATACGCACTCTGCCGGGCTATGCAAACACAGTCGCAGTGGCCTTTGACAGCCTGGGTTTGGACGAGATTCTGGGCACTGTAGCAGGCGATGACACAGTGATATTTGTAATCAAAGAGGGAATCACAAAAGAGAAACTGAAAGATGTTCTCAGGAAAAAATTCCCATCCTTATATATCTGACAGGAGTGAATATGAAAGCGGTAATTTTAGGAACAACAGGATATACAGGAATGATTCTGCTAAGGCTTCTGGCAGATCACCCGGATGTGGACGAGATTATTCCGGTATCTTCATCTCGGTTCGGTCAGCCGGCTGCATCGGTGGATCCTGGAATCGGAAAAGCGATAGAGAAGAAGCTGAACCTTTGCAAGGGTAACCTGGTGACCTTGGAAGAGGCTGTGGCAATGAACCCGGATGTGGTTTTTGCAGGACTGCCTCATCTTGAGTCGGCAAAAATATGTCAGCCTTTCTATGGAAAGAGTGTGGTCATCGACTTGTCGGCAGACTTTAGAATCAAAGACCACAAGCTTTTCGCCCAGGCCTACGGCCAGGAGCCGCCCTGCCCGGAGCTGCTGCCAAAGGCAGCTTACGGCCTCTGCGAGGTCTATGCCGGAGAGATAAAGAAAGCCGATATAATCGCAAACCCGGGCTGCTACCCCACATGCACCTTGCTCCCTATAATCCCGCTGGCCAAGGCCGGCTTACTCAAGGGCAAGATCGTGGCTAACGCTCTCTCCGGTATCTCCGGATCCGGGCGAAAGGCCAAAGTGCAGAGCCTTTTCTGCGAGCGCACCGAAAACACATGTGCCTACCTGCCTGGCCAGACCCACCGGCACTTCACCGAGATCCTGAGCCAGATAGCAGGCTTTGACAAGAGCCTGGACCTCTTCTTCACACCGCACCTGGTGCCTCTAAAACGGGGTATGGAAGTGACCACAGTGGTGGATCTGGCCAAGCCTGTCACCGAGGCAGAAGTTGGCAAGATATACGAAGATTTCTACGGTGACAGACCTTTCGTGAATCTGGTACCAGGCACCTTGCCGGAGACCAAGAACGTGTGGGGCTCCAACCGGTGCGATATAAGCTGGCAGGTGCAGGGCAGCACCATCATGCTCTTCTCTGTCATCGACAACCTGGTTAAGGGTGCCTCTGGGCAGGCTGTGCAGAACATGAACATCCGCTTCGGCTTCAAAGAGACTGCAGGCCTTTCCCTGTACGGAGAGCTGTGATGAAAGACATAGTTGTAGTAAAGACTGGAGGCAAGGCTGCCTCTGATGCTTCTGCCATGGAAGCCCTTTTCAAGGAGATGCAGAGCCTTTCCGGTAAATACGCATTCATACTGGTGCACGGCGGCGGCGCAGAGCTTTCCCGCATAAGCAAGGTATTCAATCTGGAGCCGGTGTTCAAGGATGGCGTGCGCCTCACCACACCGCCCGAGATGGAGATTGCCGACATGGTACTGGGCGGCAAGATGAACAAGGAGCTGGTGCGGCTGGGCAATGCGTCTGGTTGCAAGGCGGTGGGGCTCTCAGGCTGTGACGGCTGTATCTTCACCGGAAAGGCTCTGAGCGAGGCTTCCCACACCGGCAAGGTGACCGGAGTTGACGCCTCCCTCCTGACACTGCTTCTGGAGCAGGGCTACCTCCCAGTAGTCTCCTCTGTATCAATGGAGCAGGGTGGCAAAGCTCTCAACATCAATGCGGACGAGGCGGCGCTGGCAGTGTCAGGCGCCATCAAGGCGGCAAAGCTTTTCTTCATCTCCGATATCCCCGGAGTGCTCAAAGAAGGTAAAGTCATAAGCCTGCTGACCGAGGCCCAGTCTAATGCCGAAATAGAGGCCGGCGTTATCTCCGGTGGCATGATTCCCAAGGTGACATCCTCTATCAAAGCTTTGAAAAATGGTGTAAAAGAGATAAGTATCGGTGAATACAAGGCGTTCGGCGACCTTGAGAAAACTATAGAACGTAAGATCGGGACCAGCATGGTCCTATGACAAGGAGAATAAATGATACCTAAAAGCACTGTCTACAACGCCCCCTATCCAAGGAGCTATGGCAACGAGTTTACACTCTTCGACCATGGCAAGGGCTGTTATATATGGGATGTGGAAGGAAAGAAGTACCTGGACTTCGGAGCCGGCATTGCGGTGAATACCCTGGGCTATGGCCGGGAAGACCTGGCGCAGGCTGCCTTTGATCAGATGAAGAAGATTACCCACACCTCCAACCTCTATACATCCGAGGCTACACTGCTGGTGGCAGACAAGCTCACCTCCTTCGGCAACTTTGCTGCTGTCCATTTTGGAAACAGCGGCACCGAAGCCAACGAGGCGGCAATCAAGTTCGCACGCCTTTACGCAAAGCGCAAGAAGGGCGATGGCCACCACAAGATCATAGCCTTTGAGCATGCATTCCACGGCCGCACCATGGGAGCCCTCTCCTGCACCCACAACCCGCATTACCGCGAGGACTGCGCACCGCTGGTTCCTGGCGTCGAGTTCCTGCCATACAACGATGTGGAAGCTTTGAAGAAGACTGTGGATGGCACATATGCGGCTGTTATAGTGGAAGTGATTCAGGGCGAGGGCGGCCTCAAATGTATGACCCGGGAATTTGCCCAGGCTTTGAACGAGGTTTGCGCGCAGCAGGATGTGATTCTGATTGCCGACGAGGTGCAGACCGGCCTTACACGCACAGGCTATCCATTTGCCTGCGGCCTTGTTGATCTAAATCCAGATATTATCACCTTGGCCAAGCCGTTAGGCGGCGGACTGCCCCTCTCTGCAACCCTCATCCCTATGAAGATAAACGAGATACTTCAGCCAGGCGACCACGGCTCCACATTCGGCGGAAACCCGGTGGCCTGCGCAGTTGCAAACCAGGTGCTGGAGACACTCTTCTTCCCTCCATTCATCTTCGAGGTTCAGGCAAAAGGCCAGTATCTTAAGAAGAAAATCGAGGCGCTCAAGGCTAAATTCCCGTGCATAGGCGAGCTCCGGGGTGCAGGAATGCTCCAGGGCTTTGAGGTGAACACACCAGAAGACTACAAGGGCGACCTCTCCAAGGACCTCATCAAGAAGTGCATGGAGAACGGTCTCTTGATCCTCCGCTCCGGTACCAATGTCATCCGTCTGGCACCACCGCTGGTCATCAGCGAGAAAGAGCTGGACGAGGGCTTTGAGATTATTGAAAAAACTTTAAAAAGTATGCTGTAATAGATATAGGAGATAGATATGGCACAGAAAATTGTACTTGCATATTCCGGTGGACTTGATACAACAGTTATCATCCCATGGCTTAAGGAAAATTACGACTATGATGTTATCGCTGTCTGCGTGGACGTGGGACAGGGAGATGACTGGGCTGCAATCAAGGCACGGGCACTCAAGACTGGAGCTTCCGCATGTTATGTTGTTGATGCACGCCAGGAATATATAGAGGAATATGTATGGCCCGCACTCAAGGCCAACTGTAAATATGAGGATCAGTACCTTCTGGGAACATCCACTGCACGGCCTCTCATCGGAAAGATTCTGGTAGAGTATGCCCGCCAGGAGGGAGCTGTGGCTATCTGTCACGGAGCTACCGGAAAGGGAAATGACCAGATTCGGTTTGAGCTTGCTATCAAGGCATTTGCGCCGGACCTGAAGGTTATTGCCGCATGGAGAGATGACAAGTGGAACATGGACAGCCGTGATGCCGAGATCAAGTTTCTGGAAGACCGGGGGCTTGAGGTTCCGATGAAGAAGGATCAGTCCTACAGCCGCGACGAGAATATCTGGCACCTTTCCCACGAGGGACTTGAGCTTGAGAAGACCGAGAACGAGCCTAACTACAAGCATATGCTCCAGAACACAGTATGCCCCGAGGAGGCTCCAGAGGCTGGCGAGTATGTGAAGATTGAGTTCGAGAAAGGTGTTCCTGTCAGCGTGAACGGCAAAAAGATGAACGGCCTTGAGATCATGCTGGAGCTCAACAAGATCGGCGGACGGAACGGCGTGGGCCTTGTGGATATCTGCGAGAACCGGTGTGTCGGAATGAAGAGCCGCGGCGTGTACGAGACTCCTGGTGGATCGATTCTGTATGTAGCGCACGAGATGATGGATCACCTGTGCCTGGACCGGGATACCTACCATTTCAAGCAGCAGATTTCACTCAGAATGAGCGAGCTTATATATGACGGCAAGTGGTTCACTCCGCTGATGGATGCATGCAAGGCATTTATCGATGTGACACAGAAGACCTGCACAGGCTGGGTAAAGCTTAAGCTGTACAAAGGCTCTATCCGTGGTGCCGGCTCCTGGTCAAAGTACAGCCTGTATAACGAGAGCATCGCTTCCTTCACTACAGGAGAGCTGTACAACCATAAGGATGCCCAGGGCTTCATCACCCTCTTTGGACTGCCGCTCAAGGTGCGGGCTCTTATGGAGCAGCAGGTTGGGGAAGGACAGGCAATACTGGAGAGCAAAAGCTTCAAGAAGCGCCCTACTGAGTAAATAATAGACCCGCCTGTAAGTACCCATCGTCTGCTGGTGGGTACCCCTCAGACAAATAAAAGCCACACTCTTTTCCTTGCGAGTGTGGCTTGTTTGTTGCTGAGGCGCCCAATATCTCAAGGGGCACCTTTAGGAGGGCTCAAGTTTTGGCTCCCCAGTAAACGCTTCTCTCAGATGAGTCGGAGGGGCTTGTTAGGCTTTTGTTCCTAAAACTTCTTGAAGAAGGGCATCCTGCAGAACTTTGCTGAAGTTTATATTCAGCTTCTGTGCCCGCTTATCCAGCCAAAAAGGAATTGTCAGGGTCTTCTTTATTTTTCTGCCAGTATCGGATACATGGGCTGAAATAAGATTCACAAAAGATTTTTTATCAGTTTTAATATCTTCCAAATTGCTGCTTTGGGGTAATGTTTTCCCCTCTTCCAGCAGGGTAAGAACATAGCCTTCCAGCGCCTCTGATGCGCTGTTGAAAGTATCTATAAGTGTTGAATCCTGAGAGAAACATCCGGGAAGATCTGGAAACTCACACCAATACTCCCCGTCTTCTTTATGAAAAATTGCCGGATAAATAATGTTCATAAATTCTCCTTCTTCAATCCCGTATGCTTAAGAATTGCATTCAGAAGTCCTGGCGCAACATCTTTTCCATGCACGGGAACGGTTTCAATCAAGCCATCTTTTGAAAGAATATAATGGCTGCCTGAAATTCTTTTCACCCTCCATCCATTGCGGAGCAGTAGTTTAAGCAGATCTCTATCCTTCATATTATTCTATACGTATAATACGTATTGTCAACCCCCTTTGAGTAATAGTGCTCATTTCTATTACGCAAAAAAAGTTCATTTTGCTTTGACTTTTGAGAAAAAAGTTTTGAAAAAGTGTGATACACTTCAAGCAGGGGGCAAATATGAAGTGTGCAGTTGTCTACTATTCTAAGACTGGAATAACTAAGCGGATAGCCGATAAGATCCAGGCAAAGTTCAATGCAGATGTCTATCTTGTGGAACCGGAGAAAGCATATGGTGGTTTTCTGTCTGCTGTAGCCAGGGTCGTGGGAGAAAAAATTTCCCGAAAGGGTTCAGCGCTCAAGACTGCTGTTTCCGACTTTGCTCCTTATGACATTGTGTTCATCGGTTTTCCTGTCTGGGCTGGCACAGTTCCCGACTTCCTGCAGGAATACATCCGCAAGGCCAATCTGGCTGGCAAGCGTGTTATCCCTTTCGCAACAGCCAGTGCCACCGGGAAGGAGAGTTCTCTTAAGACATTGAAGAGCCTGCTGCCAGATTCAACTATAACTGATTATTTCTACACAACCAGCCGCCAGCCTGCTGATGTTCAGGCATGGCTTGATGGGATTAACTGATAGATCCTAAGAACAGCTCGTACAGGTCGTCGGCGTTCTGGATGCGGGGGTGGTTCTCGCCTCCTCCGTTGGTGCTGCGGGCCATCTCGGCATAAGCCTCTTCCCCGGCCATAACCAGGTCCATGGCCGAAATAGGGTAGCCGTATTCGGCGCTTATGCGACAGAACTCAGCTGCCGGGTTTGGGTTGTTCCGTGTGGCCAGCAGCTTGTGCCGCAGCACCTTATCCTCTTTGCACATCTGGTATAAAATATCGAGTGTTTCCTGAACGTTCATTGTCATCAATATATCACAAAAAAAGAAAAATATAAAGAAAGCATATCTGTACAATGTACGTACATTATGCTATAATTATCATAGAGGTAAATATGGCAGTAGCATCAGCATACAAAGACGGTAGAATTAATCTGCGCACAAGCCTGGATGACAAGTCGCTCCTGGAAAAGGCGGCAAGTCTGCGTCATCTTACTCTCTCCTCATACATTATTGCAACGTCACTCAGGCAGGCTCAGATAGATCTGGCAGAACAGGAGACCCTTCTGGTTTCCAACCGGGAACGGGATATGATAATGAATGCTCTGGAGAATCCGCCTGCTCCGAACTCTGCTTTGAAAAAGCTGTTTAAATGATTTCATCTTTCAACCTGAAGCCGATTAGAGAGTATCCGAAATCAGCACTTAAAAGATTTGACTGCGGTGTTGCGGAACTTAATGAATATCTTTCCCGGTATGCATTGAAAAACGATGCTTTGGGTATGGGAAAAACTTTTGTTGCTTCAGATGCAGAAGGTTCTGCAGCAGGCTATTTCACTTTGTCCACAGCACAGGTTGCCTTTGAAGAAATACCCGCACTACCTGTCAGAAAGTACCCAAGATACCCACTTCCTGCATTGCGCATTTCCAGGTTGGCTGTCAAAAAAGAATATCAGAAGAAAGGCTTAGGTGCCTGGCTATTGAAACAGGCCTTCATCAAGATTCTGAATGCGGCTGAGGTTGCCGGTATATGTCTCATCTTGGTTGACGCTAAGGAGTCTGCAGTCTCTTTCTATGAGCATTTTGGATTTATGAGGCTTAGGAATCTGACTTATTATATTCCTGTGGATACTGTCAGACAGGCTCTTCCTTAAATGTATGGTTCCCTTCCAGCTCCAATAGTGCAATCTTGTTATGAAGGCCGCCGCCGTAGCCGGTGAGCTTGCCTCCTGCCCCTATCACACGGTGGCAGGGAATGATGATGCATATCGGATTCCAGCCTACTGCACCGCCCACAGCCTGGGGAGACATTTTGAGGATGCCATGCTTCGGGGCGATCTGGGCGGCGATTTCACCATAGGTCATGGTCTTGCCGAAGGGGATTGAGAGCATGATGTCTGATACTTCCTTTCGGAAATGGGTAAGGTCGTAGAGCCAGTATATGGGGGTGAAATCGGGCTGCCGGCCCGAGAAATAGATATCAAGCCATCTGCAGGTCTCTTTGAAGATGGGGAGATTTTCATCAACATGCAGTTCATTATGTTTTTCCTGATCAGGTGAGTTCTGGAACCAAAGTCCGGTGAGCACATTGCCGTCCGAGCTCATCAGAATATCGTCGAAACCATCAGGTGTATGGTAAGTATATCGGTACATGATCAGCCTCACCGTATCAGAGCCTTCGGCCCGGGACCGATCAGGTCTTTCCGGCCCGCCATCAGGAGGGCTTTGCGAACTTTTTCCCGGTTCTCTGGTTTATGGAAGTGGAGCAGGGCCCGCTGCAGGCTCTTCTCCTCCTCGCTCTTTGGGACATAGACCTTCTCCATGGTCAGCGGGTTTACCCCTGTATAGTACATGCAGGTGGAGACTGTTCCAGGAGTGGGATAGAAGTCCTGCACCTGGTCAGGGATAAAGCCCTCCTGATGGAGATACTCCGCCAGTTCTATGGCAGCCTTCAGGTCGCTGCCCGGGTGGGAGGATATGAGATATGGTATCAGATACTGCTTCTTGCCTATCCGCTTATTTTCTTCCTTGAACATGGTTTCGAACCTCTGGTAGACCTCGGGCCGTGGTTTGCCCATCAGGTCCAGAACCCGGGGGCATATGTGCTCTGGGGCAATCTTGAGCTGACCGCTGATGTGATGCTGACACAGCTCTTGGAAGAAGGTTGGATCCTTGTCTGCCACCAGGTAGTCGAACCGGATGCCCGACTTTATGAATACTTTCTTGACTCCCGGGAGAGCCCGGAGTTTGCGCAGCAGATCAAGATAGTCGGCGTGGGAGACCTCCAGGTTGGGGCAGGGCCCTGGGAAAAGGCAGCGGCGGTCCTGGCATGCCCCCGATGTCAGCTGCTTTTTACATGCGGGCTGCCGGAAGTTGGCGGTAGGGCCACCCACATCGTTGATATAGCCTTTGAAATTGGGCTTTTGGGTGAGCCTGATAGCCTCGTCTATGATGGACTGATGGCTCCTCGCCTGGATGATACGCCCCTGGTGGAAGGTGAGGGCGCAGAAGTTGCAGCTTCCGAAACAGCCCCGGGCGCTGATGAGGCTGAATTCCACCTCTTTTATGGCAGGTACTCCCCCCTGGGCCTCGTAGATCGGATGGACAGCTCCCATGTATGGCAGGGCATAGACTTTGTCCATCTCTTCCATAGTAAGGATATGGGCCGGCGGGTTCTGAATCACATACTGTGTCCCGGTCTTCTCCACCATCATCTTGCCGGAGAAGGGGTCGGTATTCCGGTACTGGATGGCAAAACTGCGGGCAAAGTTCAGTTTGTCGGCCTGCATCTCCTCGTAGGTGGGCAGGGTGATGAACTCTCCTTCCGGCAGCTGTGAGCTTTTGACCACAGTTCCACGGATGTTCTTCAGATCTTTTATGGAAATGCCCTCTTTAAGGGCTCTGGAGATGTCCCACAGAGGCTTTTCCCCCATTCCGTAGATCAGCAGGTCAGCCTTTGAATCTAGCAATATAGAGCGCCGGAGGGTGTCGCTCCAGTAGTCGTAGTGGGCCAGTCGCCGCAGCGATGCCTCAATGCCTCCGATGACCACAGGAATCCCCTTGTATGCTGCCTTTGCCAGTGATGTATAGACTATGACAGCCCGGTCAGGCCTCTTTCCAGCCATTCCCCCCGGGGTGAACTGGTCACGGCTACGGCGCTTGGTCTTGGAGGAGAAGTTGGCCACCATGGAATCCATGTTCCCTGCGTTGATTAAAAAGGCAATGTTGGGTCTTCCCAGCACTTTCACAGATTCGGGGTTCTTCCAGTCGGGCTGGGGTATTATGCCAACCTTCCATCCCTCGGCCTCAAGGACCCGGGATACAATGGCGGTGCAGAAGGAAGGGTGGTCCACATAGGCATCCCCAGTGATTATGGCAAAGTCCACGCTGTCCCATCCCCGCTTTCTCATGTCGGTCTGGTTTATCGGAAGAAAATCCCTCATATTTTTATTATAGCAAAAATCAGTTGACAGATAAAAGAGGATATGTTATTCTCAAACTTGTAATAGTAAATATTACAAGATAAAAAGAGGTGAAAACATGAAAAAACTTTTAATTGTAAATGGAAGTAAAAGAAGAAATGGCAATGCATATGCTTTGGAGAAACACATTGTGGAAAAATTTGGAGGCAAGGCTGAAATCACCACCTTCAATATCGGTGAAAAAGATGTGAGAGTTTGTCTGGCATGTGACGGCTGCAAGAGACTTCATACCCCCAACTGTGTTCAGAAAGATGACTTTACTGCCCTTATCCCGCTGATCGACGCCTGCGATGCAATGCTTCTTCTTGCGCCTGTGCACTGGGATCAGTTCCCGGCTCAGCTTAAGGCTTTCCTTGACAGAACATATTCGTTCATGGACTTCACACAACCCGATTTCTCTATGGCGGGCAGAAAAGATAAGAAGATCGGCGGTTTCTTCTGTGCCGGTTTCGGTCCTGCTGATGTTTATACAAAGATGGTGGAGACCAACATCAAGAACTTTGCGACAGCAGGTTTTAGAGATGGTAAAGCCTATGTTGCCGGCGATGCCAATGTTCCAGGCAGTGTGATGGAGAAACCGGAGGCTGTTAAGGCGGCCGAAGAGATGGTGTCTTGGCTTATTGAGTAATTTGCGCTAAACTGTTATGTATGCAGATTACAAGTCGGTTCACAATAGCAGTACACATCATCACGGCAATTGAGTATTTCAATAAATCCCTTGCTGTCACCAGTACTTTCTTGGCTGGCAGTGTAGGGGTTAATCCTGTTGTAGTCCGGAATATAATGGGACAGCTCAAGGATGCCGGCATAATATCAATAAGCCAGGGAAAAACCGGGGTTGCCCTGTCCCGTCCTCTCAATAAAATCAGCTTCTATGATGTCTACAAAGCGGTTGAATGCATTGATGATTCGGGCCTTTTCCATTTCCATGAAAACCCAAATTTCAAATGTCCTGTGGGGCAGAAGATTCATGTAGCAATGGATGACAAGCTCCAGAAGGTTCAGACTGCCATGGAAAAAGAACTTAAAAAGATAATGGTTTCTGATGTTTATAAAGATTTGACAAAACAGGGTTAAGCAAATAGACTATCAGTATGGCAGAGGAAATTTCTGGAATCCAGATCGAAGTCCACAGCAAAGGGGAGGCTGACGAATACCTGCTGGTCTCTCTTGATGGCGTTCTCGACACATTCAACGCCGAGGCTGTGATGGCAAGGCTCAAGGAGCTGGTGAACACAGGCTATGACCACATCATGCTGGACTGCGAGAAGCTTACTTCTATAGATGATATGGGGGCGGGCGTCTTTATCTGCCTGGATGCCCTCTTAAAGGTTGAGGAGAGTGGTCTTGCGCTGCTCAAGATCCAGGGACAACCTAAAGAATTACTGGAAGAACTTGGTTATCTGAACCTCTTCAGCCAGACAGAGAATATTGCTATTCCACCTGCAAAACCGGCTGCATCTGAGTTCCCGAAAATATTTGAATGCCCTAACTGCGGGCGTAAGGTGAAGGCTCCAGCCCCAGGACGCTACCGCTGCCCTAAGTGCAAAGAACCGATCAGGGTGTGACGGACTGACAGCCTCTCAGTCTGGTGAATGCTCAAGCTCTTTCACATGCTCTATCAGCTCAAAGGGGGTCATGCCGTAGCTGCATTTTACCCGCCGCGATGCCAGGGCGTGGGCCAAGGAGGCGCTGACGGCAGCCTCATATGCCCCATACCCCTGCGCCAGAAGCGCAGCCACAAGGCCGGCCAGCACGTCGCCGCTGCCTCCCTTGGCCAGGCAGGAACTGCCGAAGGTGTTCACCGACACCTTCACGCCCTGGGCGATGAGTGAGTTTGCCCCCTTGAGGAGGAGCACTGCCTGGGGGAATGCTGCGCAGAACTGGCGCACCAGCTCAAACCTGTGTTCGGCAATATAGGGGACATCGTAGTCCCCCATGCCGCAGAGGCCGAGCAGGGTGGCAAACTCCTTGGGATGGGGCGTCAGCACCACCTTTTCCCGCCCCCGGATCAGCGCTTCTATTCCTTTATATTTCAATATATCAGCATCTAAGACGCAGGCCACATCGGGGTGGGCGTCAAGCCAGTCCAGTACCCCAGCAGCCTGAGAACCCGGCTCGGGCACACCAGCAGTCGGCACCCCAAGCCCCATCCCAAGGGCGAGGGCGTTGGTCGCGGCGGGCGGGGCGGGGCTATCCATGAGCTCGTAGGGGCAGCACACCGGTCTTGCTTTGCAGACCAGGGTTACAAGCCCCGCCCCGAAGGCAAATGCGGCGGTGGCAGCGATTATTCCGGCACCTGGCTTCTCCCCCATCACCACAGCGACATGCCCGAAGCTTCCTTTGTTCACATTTTGAACAACTCTGATTGGCAACCTCAAATCGCTCTCCTGGAGTAGGATCAGGTCACCATTTCTATAGTATTCAGGCTTGGAACAGAAGAGCTCTCCCACCTCATCCTTGAGGGAATCGGCCAAAAATCTCTCCTCCACCGGTTGGTTCAGTACAGTTTTCATACCGCAATTATAACATAATATTAATAATAAATGTTATTGAATAAAAACAAATTTCTCACTAAAATCATAAGAACGGTTATTGAGGAGGCAATATTTTGACTGGAAAACCTGTAATATCCATCCAGCGGTGCAAAGGCTGCGGGCTGTGTATAGGTGCATGTCCGAAGAAAATCCTTGAGATGTCCAAAGAGACTAACAAGCAGGGTGTTCACTATCCGGTATGCAAAGATGAATCGCAATGTATAGCCTGCACATTCTGTGCGACTATGTGTCCTGATATCGCTATTGAGATTATTAAATATTAAAAGAGTGTTTTGATATGAGTGAAAAGATTTTAATGAAAGGTAACGAGGCAATAGGCGAGGCTGCTATCCTTGCAGGATGCCGCTTCTACTTCGCATATCCTATTACCCCACAGAACGAGATACCTGCCTACATGGCTAAGCGTCTGCCTCAGATCGGGGGAACTTTCCTCCAGGCCGAGAGCGAGCTGGCTGCAGTAAGCATGGTTATGGGCGCATCTGCCGGCGGAGCCAGAGTAATGACATCTTCATCATCCCCTGGAATCTCCCTTAAGCAGGAAGGTATTTCCTATATGTCCGGAGCGCAGCTTCCGGCTGTTATCGTGAACATGATGAGAGGCGGTCCTGGCCTCGGTAACATCGCAGGAGCCCAGGGAGACTACTTCCAGGCAACCCGGGGCGGTGGAAACGGAGACTATCATGTGCTGGTAATCGCACCAGGTAATGTGCAGGAGCTTGCCGACTACACTGTAAAGGCTTTCGAGCTTGCAGACAAATATAGAATTGTATGCATGATCCTGGGCGACGGATACCTGGGACAAATGTCTGAGCCACTGGTTCTTCCAAAGCCAGTTGAGAACCTTCCTCCAAAGGATTGGGCTCTCACCGGAGCAAAAGGACGCGACACACACATCATCGCATCGCTCCGCCTGAACCCGGACAACTACCTGGAGAAGCATGTATACGACCTGTACGAGAACTACAAGAAGATTGAGGAGAACGAGGTTATCTACGACACCCAGAATATGGATGACGCAGACTACATGATCGTTGCCTACGGCACAGCCTCCAGAATCTGCAAGAAGGCTATCAGAATGCTGCGGGCCGAGGGAATCAAAGTTGGTCTCTTCCGCCCTGTTACCCTGTGGCCATTCCCTAAGAAGGAGATTGCAGAGGCTGCTAAAAAGGTTAAGAAGATCCTTACTGTAGAGATGAGCATGGGACAGATGGTTCAGGATGTTCAGATCAATGCCGGAAAGTACTGCGATGTAGACTTCCTGGGACGTCCTGGTGGAATGCTGCCTGAGGTTGAAAAGATTGTTCAGAGGGTTAAGAGCTATGTCTGAAGAAAAAATATATTCATTTCCAAAATCCATGAAGGAAGTGACCACACACTACTGTGCTGGTTGCGGTCATGGAATTGTTCACAAGCTGATCGCACAGATCATGGACGAGCTGGGAATCCAGGAGAAGACCCTTGTGATCGCTCCTGTAGGATGCTCAGTTCTTGCATATAACTACCTGCGGGCCGACGGCCTTGAGGCTGCCCACGGAAGAGCACCCGCTGTATCCACAGGACTCAAGAGAGTTCAGAAGGATAAAGTAGTAATCTGCTACCAGGGCGACGGGGACCTCCTTGCCATCGGAACAGCCGAGACCGTACATGCTGCCAACAGAGGCGAGCACATCACCGTAATCTTCATCAACAACGCTATCTACGGTATGACAGGCGGTCAGATGGCTCCTACCACAATGGAAGGACAGGTCACCAAGACTACTCCTTATGGAAGAAATCCTCAGGATGTGGGCTGGCCAATCAGAGCATGCGAGCTTCTCAACACACTTGAGGCTCCATACTATATCGAGCGCTGCGCAGTTTACGATGTTAAGCACATCAACCAGACCAAGAAGGCAATCAAGAAGGCTATCCAGAACCAGATTGACGGCAAGGGCTATTCCTTCGTGGAGATCCTCTCCATGTGTCCTACCAACTGGGGTGTGGATCCTGTAAAGGCTGCCGAGTGGGTACGGGACGTTATGGAACCTTACTATCCAGTTAAGTGCTTCAGAGACGGAGGTGAGAAGAAATGACAAAAGAGCTTATTTTTGCCGGATTCGGCGGACAGGGCGTCATCCTCGCCGGAAAGATCCTCTGCATCGCAGCTATGAAAGAGGATAAGTGCGTATCACACATCCCTTCCTACGGCGCAGAGATGAGAGGTGGTACAGCAAACTGCAGCGTAGTAGTTGCAGATGAAGAGATTGCATCCCCAGTTGTAGAGCACCCAGACATCTGCATCGTGCTCAACAAGCCATCCCTGGACAAGTTTGAGCCAAGGATGAAAGAGGGCGGAATCCTTATTTACAACACCTCCCTTATTGAGAACAAGCCTAAGCGCACCGACATCAAGGTGTATGGCATTGACTGCAATAGAATTGCGGCAGAGAACGGAAGCGAACGGGCCGGCAACATGGTTGCCCTGGGCGCACTGGTCAAGATAGTGCCATGGCTCTGCAGCGTGGACTCCTTTGAATTTGCTCTGGACCAGGCCATTTCTGCCCGGAACAAGAAGTTCAACGAGGTCAACCTTAAGGTCATTAAGGCAGGATACGACCTACCGCTGAACGCGCAGTAAGTTGTAATACTTTGGAATATGCGATAGCAGAAAGCCGGGGTCTTACATCCCGGCTTTTTTAGTATAAAAGGATTTAGGAGAAAACAGATGGACGAGAAAAACAAGATTGGACACAAGGTGGCATTCATCAGAGAGAGCCGCGACCTGACAGTGGAAGATGTGTCCGAAAGAGCAAACCTGGCAGTACAGACAATCACAGACATTGAGAACGGAAACCTTATTCCGGGACTTACACCGCTAATCAAGATTGCCAGGGTCCTAGGCGTCCGTCTGGGAACTTTCCTGGATGATGAGGAGAATATCGGCCCGGCTCTGACCCGGAAGAACGAGAAGACCGAGGTTACCAGATTCTCGGACCGGAGCAACGCAAAGGCCTCCGACCTGGACTTCTATTCCCTGGCCCACAACAAGGCAGGGCGTCACATGGATCCGTTTATGATCGACGTATTCCCAGACTCCCACAAGGATGTGCACCTTTCCACCCACGAGGGCGAGGAGTTCATCTACGTGATGAAGGGACAGATCGAGGTTATCTACGGCCGCGAGAAGTATGAGCTTTCCGAGGGGGACAGCATATACTACGACTCCATCGTAGCGCATCATCTCCACTCTGTGGGCACCGAGCCTGCCAAGATCCTGGCTGTGGTTTACACACCGTTCTAAGGAGATGCCATGTTTGATATGACTTTGGGCGAAATGCTCAGATACCAGACTAAAAAAGACCCCGAGCACGAATTCCTGGTCTACCCTGACCGGGACCTGCGCCTCACCTATGCCCAGTTCGACCACCGTGTTGACCTGCTGGCCAAGGGGCTCCTTGCAATCGGCATAAAGAGGGGCGACCATATCGGCATGTGGGCAACCAATGTGCCTGACTGGCTTACATTCCTCTTCTCCTGTGCACGGATCGGCGCTGTCTTTGTAACAGTGAACACAATGTACAAGCTCCACGAGCTTGAGTACCTGATGAAGCAGTCGGATATAACAACCCTGTGCCTCTCCAACGGCTACCGGGACAACGACTATGTGGCCATGACCAAGACTCTGGTACCCGAGATGGACTACTATGAGCGGGGACATCTTAAATCCAAGAACTTCCCCTTCCTCAAGAACGTGATCTACATCGGACAGGAGAAGCACCGGGGCATGTTCTCCACTCAGGAGATAATGCTCCTTGGCCAGCATGTGTCGGACGAGGAGCTCTATGCCGCAGAAAGCGTAGTGCAGAAGGACGACGTGGCCAACATGCAGTACACATCGGGAACCACAGGCTTCCCTAAAGGTGTTATGCTTACCCACTACAACATCCTGAACAACGGCTACTACATCGGCGAGAGCATGAAGTACACATCCAAGGACCGGGTCTGTCTGCCTGTGCCTCTGTACCACTGCTTCGGCATCGTACTGGGGGTAATGGCAATCTATTCCCACGGCGCAACCCATGTAATGCTGGAGCACTTTGACGCAAAGCAGGCCCTGATCGCAATCGACCATGAGAAGTGCACCTCCATCTATGGAGTGCCCACCATGTTCATCGCAGAGCTCAATCACCCGGACTTCAAAAAGTACGATATGTCCAGCCTCCGCACCGGAATCATGGCTGGTTCCCAGTGCCCAGTTGAGCTTATGAAGCGTGTAGTCAACGAGATGAACATGAAGGATATAACCAGCGTATACGGCCTTACCGAGTCCTCCCCTGGAATGACCCAGAGCACTACCGAGGATCCGCTTGAAAAGCGTGTGACCACAGTTGGAAAAGAGCTGCCGTTCATCGATGTGAAAGTACTTGACCCAGATACCCTGGAAGAGTGCCCTCCAGAAGTTGTGGGCGAGCTCTGCTGCAAGGGCTACAACATCATGAAGGGCTACTACAAGATGCCTGAGGAAACTGCAAAGATCATCGACAAGAACGGCTATCTCCACTCAG
>JAEEGK010010652.1_pt1 | contig 21178 bp, 8 predicted proteins | sample 8958771 | NCBI WGS metagenome assembly JAEEGK01 (sample SAMN16246547, study PRJNA631951) | gut metagenome | biome: gut microbiome; feature: rumen; material: SC-attached | host: Bos | place: Iran: Karaj | collected 2018-10 | reverse complement strand
ATTAAATCTCTAAATCTTTTCTATTTAATTCAATTTTTTTTTAGATTATTATTCATATTTTTTATTGTTTTTATTCCTTGGTTAATAATGTAAAATATCAAAATAAAAAGAAATGATTCTTTTCAATTTCACATTAAAATTAACTTTTTTTGGACTCCTATTTTTCAACTTTTAATTGTTTTAAAATATTCTTTACTTTTAGATAAATATTGTAATTGCATTCAATTCGATAAAATTATTCCAATGTATTTTATAAATATAAATATTCCATTGAATTATTTATCAGTTGTCCCATCATAAGAAAAGATACAATAATTTTTTATAATTTAAGACATTACATTTATAAAGATAATTCCTAAGATAAAATTATTGAATAATTATTTAAATATAATTTTAAAATTAGATTTGGTTGATTTTGAAAAAACAATTCTTTGGAAAAATATATTAAGTATCAATAAATGTCAATATAAAAAGATTATTTCTATGAATTGATATAGATAAAATATATAATTTAAAGAAAATCTTAAAATTATTCTTCTCATTAGAAACTAAAATTAGATGATGGTTTTTCCTATTTCTTACTTAATTATAAAATTATAAGAGAAGTGAGTAAATAATATAAATTAAAATTCAAAGTGTATATTTCAAAAAATTTATATTTCAATCTTTTCAAAATATAAAAATTCAATTATTTATATCTTTAATGAAAGGTAAAGAATTATGAAGATAAAGTTCCATAAATGCCAATAATAACATAAAGAATATTATAACTAAAAAATGTTATTCTTCTTTAAATTAGATTACAAATTATTCTTCTTTTTAATATTCATTTCTCATTTATTTTTAAATTTTAATAGGGATTTTTCCTTGAAAAAATAAAAGATGAAATTAGTATTCTCATAAATTTAATTTATTCTCAAAAATAACTAAAATAAGAAATTTTCCTAATTATCATTCCCAAAATTTGAAGAGCGATTAATTATCTGAAATTTAAATTATAGGTATTATTTCATTAATTATGGTATTTAATAATATAAATAAAGAATTATTGAGAGTTTTTTTATCATCTATTTTAACATAATGACTTATTTCATCTTTAATATATTTTTTAATTTTCAAAATTATTTATGAAGTGCTATTTTCAATTAATTATTTAAGAAAAAAGCATTTTTTTCCTTCCATAACTTTTTTTTCTTTTATTTTCCTCATATCAAATGAATCTTTTTATTTTTCATATTTATCATTCATTGAAAAAGATATTTTTAGATAACTTAAAATATATTATTTTAATGTTTATTTATATCTTTGGTTTACTATTCTTTATTTTTTCACTATATATCATTCTAAAAATTGATAACTTTCATATTGAATTAACTACATTTTTTTATTTTACAGATTCATTTATCTTTATAAAAAAATATTTTTAGAATTTCATTTTTTCAATAATTAAATTTTATTATAAGTAAAAATCAATTTTAAATATTATTTTTATTAAAAATTAAAAAATTCTTTGTGAAATAATCACAAAAAATTGATAAAAAATTCTTTAAAAAAAAATAAAAAATTGAGAATTGAATAAAATGGAGAATCACTCTTCTAACATTTTAAATAAATTTTATCATAAAGATGATTATATATATGTTCTTTTAAAATTATCGAAATATTATCCAAAAAAAAAATCTACATATTATTTCTTCATAATATTTAAATTACTTTCTTTAATTGTAGTTACTCATGATTGGAATATTTCATCAAAATTAGGAGTTTCTTTTTGGATAAGAAAATTTACTCTTGCTGAATATATTGCTGATGTTCATCATATTTTTATTTACTATATTATTGTTTTTGGCCTTTTTACTTTGGAAATAATTGATATTCTTTTATTTTTCAATTTAAAAAGAAAGATAACATTTAATGGTAAATTATTTAATAAATATAAAGGTCAACTTTATTTTCTTGCATTAACTTTATTTTATATATTTTATGCGATTTCTCAATTTTATTTTTCAATTTTTATTGAAAATATATTTAATGATTATTCAAAAAAAAAAAATAAAATATTATATTATTTTGTAATAATCTTAGAAACTCTTATTACAATTTTTACATTATTAATTACTTTTTTAATGGGAAGTATTATTGTACATGAACCTTTTTTTATAAATTCTTTATCTCCTTTCTTAAATGAATTAGGTTCAGTTGATTTATTTCCATTTGTATTACTGATAAATCAAATTGTAGTACAATTAGAATTTAGTTTAGAATTTAAATATATTTTCCTTGTTAAAGCTATAATTAGAGGATTATATTGTTTATATTATATTATTTCTCTTTTCAACTTTAATAATTATTATTATAAATATTGGTTTTATTATATTTTAAAATTAGTTCAATCATGTTGCTTTGTTTCATGTGTTATTGAATTTATTTTTTGTTATGACTATTCTAATGAGTTAAAGATTCTTCAAAAAGATAATGCAATAATTTCGATAAAATTAATTTTAGAAATTATTTGTGGTATTTTATTAAATGAAATTTACTTTTATATAGATAATCAGAAAATAAGAGAACAAGTCATAAAATTTTCTTATAAAAATATTAATACTTTTAATAATAAAATGATAAAGTTTTTAAATATGATTTATTATCATCAAAGACCTTATTTATTAAAATTCATATTACAAGAATTAAATTTCTCACTTGTAAAAAGAATTCATAACCCTTTATGTTCAACAAAAAAAGAAAAATGTTATTATTGCGATATTTACACTCCAGAAAAATTCACTCTTCAATTGAATTCTTTTATGAATTTCATTCAAAGTAAAAATGCTTTTGATTATAATAGTACTAAAGAGAATTTTCCCTTATTATTTTCTTTTTTTGAAAATGAAATTAAATATTATAAAGAAATTAATTTTTCTAAAAAGAATGCAATTACACCATTATTTTTTGTAGTAACTTATATTTATGCATATGAAAGAAACTTTTATAAATGTCTTTATATTTTAGAAAAAATTTTATCTAATAAATATATTCAAAATTCTCATTTATCAAAATATCAAATTACTTTTTTTAAACATAAATTAATTAAATTATTTAAAAATGGATTACACAACATTACTGGAAAAGTTCATCAGATTACTGTGTCTCAAAATGAGGAAATTCATTGTAAAAAAATATTAAAATTTTTTGATAATTTTAAATGTATTGAAAGAATTTTTTATGTTGAAACAATGTATAAACAATTTCTTGTTAATTACATTACATTTCTGAATTATTTTAATGATGATTTAACTTGTTTTCATACTTTTCATTATTTAATTTGTAAATTTAATTACAATTATGATAATGTTATTCATTTTACAAATAAATTATTTTATCATACAAAATGTAATTATATATATCCTGTTAATAAATTATATTTATTTTTAATATATTTTAGAAATTGTATTCCTGATGAAATTAAAAAATCTTATGATAATTTTTTTATTGATCAACTTTCATCTTTTATTGAATTAAAAACAGATTTTTATATTTTAGTTTTAAAACTTAACTTTTTAACAAATGAAACTTCATTTAAAATGAATTATGCCACTGAAAATTTAATTCAAAAATTAAGATACAGTAATAAAGAGTTTTATTCATTAACTTTTAATGAAATTTATGCTAAAAAATTTTATAAATCATATAAATATATTTTTGACAAAAATTTATCAAATGGGATTGATTTTTTTAAATTAAATAATTTATGTTTATTAGATAAAAATAAATATGTTCTATCATTTGATTTAGAAGCAGTTCCAATCTATAAAAAAGATGGAATTGAATTATATTTTAAATTAACTGAGGCAAAGGAACAATTATTAATTAAGAAAAATAAAAGAAATTCTCAAATCACAAAAAAAAATTTATCCTTAAATATTAAAAATAATAAAAACTTTAATATTTGTGGAAGTAGTTTTTTATTTTCAAATAAATCAGGAAAAATAATAAATTTAAGTAGAGGATTTGAAGATTTATTTTTTTTAAATACAATAGTATTAGATAAATACAATATTAATATTATGGAATTATTAAAAATTGAAAAATTGGAAAGTAAAGGATTTATAAAAAAAAATTTGTTAAATATTTATGATAATATTTATGATATTTATTTAAGAGAAGTTGGTCAATTAGGTGAAGATCCTTTTTCTCAAGTTATTCTTCAAATTAATGAATTTAAAAAAAATATATCTTTAATTAACAATATTTTTTGGGTAAATATTAATTATGAAGAAAAGATTTTAATGAGAGATGAAGAAAAAAAAGTTAAAAATTATTATTTATTTGTTTTTACAATTTATTTAGAAGAACAAAATGATACTTTTAAAGCAAGTCAAATTATTCAAATGTTCCAACAACAATCATCTTTCTTTAATCAAAGTGATATAGTAAGTAATGAAAATTTACATTCAGTTTTAAATAATTTTAGTGTTATTGAAAAAAACAACGAAAATCAATTAGTTAATCTTTATTCAAAATTAGAAAAAATTAAAAATTTAAGTAATTTAATAATAAAACAATTTTACAAAATTAAAACAAAGATATTTTACAATGAAAAATATGAAAATTTCAAATTATTATTAAAAAGAAAAAAAAATCCTAAAAAAGAAAAAAAGAAGCAAAAATATAATTTAATAATAAAATATATACCTGCTTTTATATCTTTTATATTCATATTTCTATTTCTTTTTTTTCTTTTAGAGAAAATTAAAAGAATTCACAATATTAAAAAATATTTTATAGGTTCAAATAACGCTTTGATGGTTACAAATTCATCAACTCAATTAATAATAAAAATTATAGAACTTTTATTTAAAAATAATAAATTACAATCAGATATGATTGGAATATATAATAATTCATATGAATATCATAAAGAAACTTTAAATAATAGAATAAGAGATTATTTAACTTTTAAAATTCAATTTCTTGAATTTTACAATCCATTTCTATCATTTAATCATTTAAATAATTTATCTTTTCTATCACCACAAAATTATTCAATTCCAAATATAAACGGAACTAAAAATTATGAAATAATTGAATCAATTATCTATTCTACTGACATTTTGGCAATAAATATTTTATTTTCAAAATCAATATTTATATTATTAAATAATTCTGAATATTATTTTAATGAAAGTATGATTGAAAATAGTGAACTTCCTAAATCTGAATATTATAAATTAACTGAATCTTATATTTTACTTGTTGATAATTTTGCCAAATTTTATTCTTTTTATTATATTGAAATACTTAATTCTATTATGGAAAAAATTAATGCTCAAATTGATTCTCAATTCATAGTTTCAATTTATAATTTAATTTGTAGTTCATGTTTTATTTTTTTTGTTATTTTAATTTTTTTTGTTTTCTTATTTCAAACAAGAAAAATAGTTAAAAAAAATTTTCACAATTATATTTTACTTCGATTTTTTAATAATTATTTAATTAGAAAAACAATATTAATTTTAGATTATTTTGACAATTACTCAGAAAGATATTATTATAAGCATATTTTAAAAGAATTAGATATAATTGATGATAATCAAGAAACAACATTATCAGAACAAATATTATCAGATATAATATATGATTTCAATCAAATTAAAATTAAACCTTATTCAATAAAACCTTTAAATTATTTTATCCAAAATAATATATCAAAATCATTTATTCAAAACAATGATTTAATAGAAAAAGAAAACAAAAATTGTTTTTTAGAACTGAGCTCATTTTCTACAAAAATAAAATCAAAAACAAATGAAAAAAAAAGTGTCAATAACATTAATAATTTTATTCCAAAATCAAAAAATAAATTTGTTCATAAAATTGACCATATAAATAGACAATCAGCAGAAATAACATTAACAAAAACTAATTCCTTATCAATAACTAAAAAATTAATGCCAGCACAAACAACAAATGTATTAAATGTAAATTCAATAAATTATACAAATGATACTAATTCATTTAATACTAATAATACTAATAATACTAATAATACAAATTCTACAAATAATAATAATGAAGTTTCACTTTCTAAAAGTAATTTCCCTTTAAATCAAACTAATAGAAGTAAAATATCTTCTTTAACTTTATTGAATAAAATCAATAAAAATGATAAAAACGAACATAAAACAAATAATTCAGAAAATCAAAAATATAAAAAAAATAAATCAGAAATTAAAATTATTCAAGGAGGTTTTAAATTATTAAGAAAACCTTTTTTGCATTTTTTTTTTTTCATTCAATTAACAATTTTTATTATCATATTTATAGTCATTGAATTGACTGAAATTTTAACTTCTAATATTAATAATAATATGTTTAAATCTATAATTAAAACAAGAAATGACATTTTTGAGCAATTCATTTTTGTTTCCCAAATGTTTAACATTTATATTTTATCTATTTTAAATAATGAAGAAACTCAAGTTACATATTTTCCAGATAAATTATCTTATTTTTGTGAAGATTCTTTAAAATTAAAAGATATTCCTTCAAAAAATATTTACAATCATTTAAGTTTATGTTACCCTATGATTAAAAATGGAGTAGATAATATAGCATTAGGAAAAATAGAATCAAAATTAAAACATACAAGATTATTCCATTTAAAAGTAAACTCTCCAGATTTTTGTGAAATTTTTTCAACATTTTTATATGATAACAGACATGATACTTCAATACCTGATTTAACTTATTTACAAAACTTAGATTTAGAAGAAATATTTAATGAATGTTCAAGTATTTCAAATGAATTAAATTCTAAAGGTTTAACTACAGCTTTTGAAACTATAATTCTTGGACTTTCTAATAGATATAAAGATTTTATAAATGATGAAAATAGAACTGAAGAAAGTAATTTAAAAAGATTAAATGAAAATTATTTTCAAAGTATTCAAATTGAAGTTGAAAGGATTTTAAGAAAAGTCCTTATATGCTATTATATTTTATTTAATTGGGATTATCATAATATTGAAAAAACTATAATTAGGAATAAAATTCTAATTTTTATTGCATTGATACTTGTTATTTTCATTATTATTGTTTTTTATATTTATAATGTTCATATTGCTTCAAAAAATTTAAAAAAAATACAATTTTTTCATGAATGTGTCATTAATACAATTTTATTTTATAATAATTAATTTAATTTTAAATGATTATATCAAAATTGTATAAATTAAATGTTAATGGTATAATATTATAAATAATATATATTTCTAATATTTTTATTTTAAATTCCTAATATTAAAATAAATTATAAAATTTTTTTTCACAACGAATTTAAATAATAATATATTTTGTTTCAAAAAAAATTCTTAAATGTAACCCTATATTGTTTAGATATTAATCATATGTCATAATATAAATCAAAAACTAATTATTTTTCACATTCAATAATATTGTTGGAAAGATTTTTTTCTAAAAAATAGTTTTAAAAGTTTTTGAATAATTCCACTAAGAAAATTTTTAATTAAGTTATATATATTTACATTATATAAAGATTTATATCATTGATAATTTTTTTAAAATTAATGTAATACCTACCATATTAAAATTTTTTATATATCAACTCCAAAAACATATATATTAATTAAAGATTGGTATACAACAAAAAAAATAATGTTTTTTTTTATTTACATCAACAGTAAATCCTTTATTTGGATTAAGAGGATTTTTAACATTATTTTCTTTAATATTTTCATCTACTTTTTTTTCAGAACATAAATTATTATTTTTATCTTTTTTCTCGGAACATAAATTATTTTTTTTATCTTTTTTCTCAGACAAATTATTTTTTTTATCTTTTTTCTCTTCAAAATCTTTTACATCATATTTAGTTTTATCTCTATTTGTATTTATATTTATTATTTGTTCAATATTTTCTTCTATTTTCATCATTTCAGTCAATTTAAAATTGTTTTTATTAATTAATAAAGATTTGATATTATTAATATTACTTTCTCCGCTATTTTCATTTTCTACTGATTTATCACTTTTATCATTTTTCTCTTCATCATTTATTTTATTAATTTCTTCTTTATTTGGTTCAAAGGTTGTTACCATGTGATGAAAATTTTTTTTTGTATAATTCCTTTCAAATATATTTTTATTTATTACATTGTTATGAAAATTACTTTGATTATAAACTAAAAGATTAGCTGATGCCCTTTTATGCAGAAAATGTGTTTTTTTATGTTTTTTATGAATAGAAACACTCTTTTTTGGAAGATCTTCTTTATCTTTATTATCATATAATGTATTTAGAAATTCAGCATAAAATTTATCATTTTTTTCTTCTTCTACATCATTTATTATAGATAATTTTTGATTTTTTGAGAATGATTCTTTTGATAATAAATCTATATCTTCTTTTAATAAATTACCTAAATTTGTTTTTATTGCTAAATTTTTTCCAATTTCTATAGTGCTATTAAAATTACTCCATTTTCTTAATTTATTAAAATTTGGAGCTTTCATTGTTTCAACTTTCATTTTAATTTAATTATAAAAATAAAAGAATAAATATATTAAATTAAAATTATTTAGAATTTGAAGTTTAAGTTTTTAGACCTTATTTTCACTCAAATTTGGGAAACACTTTTCTTTGATCATAGGAAAAAATATTAGCATTATTAGCAGAATCTTCTTGAGAAATATATTAGAGTTAATATAACTTTTATTATTATTTTGAGAATTTATTAACATGAATATCATTTAGATTTTTAAGTATATTAAAACTTATTATAGAATCTTTTTTAGTTTCACAAATTGAAATTTCAACGTGAATACTAATTTTTCATATTTTTTTCCTTTAATATCATTTTTTTTAAACGTATCTTTAGTTAATTCATTTTCCGTTTCTAATATATCTAAAATAGATTTTTAATAATTACCTCACAAATAACATTTTTTCAAATTAATTTTCTATTTCTAGAATGGAAATCTCCAAAAGGATTTTTAAAATATTTTTTAACTTTGGCATATATTAATTATTCTAATTAACTAATCCAATATGATAAATTAATAAATTAGTCCTAAATATCATAGGCAAACACAATAAATAATTAAAATCAAAGAAATTATTCATTCACATTAAGCATTAGATCTTTTACTTCCTTTAATTTTTTCTTTAAACTTCTATTGAATAAATTAAAATTAAGGGAGCATGGATCACAATGAAGATTATTTCTGAGTATAACATCTTGAACAATGCTAAATTCTTTTCTCTCCATTATAATATTACTTGAATATGAATATCTTTTTAAATTCCAGGGTCAGAAAAAAATTCAATTAATAACAATGTTAATGTTATTATATTTAGGATTAATATTATTAGTGGAATTAATATTGATATTTTGTCCTTTGTTAGTCTTTGTAAATATTATAAATAATATTATTGTAATTATTATTGTTATTGATATTATTAATTTGGATTTGTTGAATATGGGGAAAATACATTTTTTCCATTTAATAGAAAATAGAAGTAGCCTTCCCATTTTTCAAATATTGATATTAACTATATTATTAAAGTTTTAATGTAAATATCTTTTTTATTATCATATTCAGATATTTTTTTTTATTTGGATTCAGTTTTTTACTTTAATTGGGTTTTTTTATTTTTTTACATAATATTTATAATGAGGGATATGTTTTTAATATGAATATAATTTAAATTTTGTGCCTAAAAATTTGGTTTATTGACAGAGATTTATATAATAAGAGAAATGAGGAAAAAATCAATTTATTAAAAGATAATTTAAAACATAAAAATCCATCAAAAAACTTACTTAATATATATATATATAATAAAAATATATTGTAAATGCAATTTGTGGATAATATACTTAGACTTGTTTTTATAATTTTTCAAAGAAAAGAAAGATTTAAAAGATAAAATATTGAAAAATTAATCATATATATAATAATAAATTAATTTTTAAGCACAAAAAGAATTTTTAAAATCAAATTAAAATATAAATTATATTTAAATGTTAAACTGTTATGTCTAAGGTATATATTATAAGTTTTTACATATTCATAATATCAGAAGGAAATGTAATCATTTAAAGAATATTTTGAAACTATACATGAGAGAAGAATATTTCTTTAGATATATAATTTGAAAATAAAATGAGATATAGGAATTGATATTCTATAGAAGCCCTTAATTACAAACTAAATTATTATTGAATAATTCATTCAAAATTTTAAGCCTATGAATTTTTTATCAACTTAAAGACAACTTTATTCTAGTAAAGTAATACATTTTCATATAATAATTTAATTATTAAATTAAAACATGAAGTTATGATTCCTTTTCATATTATTATATTTGAATTAGAAATGAAACAAGAAAATGAAGGAGGATAAAAATAATTGTATAAAAAAGTAGTATATACATATATGAAAGATATTCAAAGAAAGAATTGATATTATTTTTATGAAAATTTTATCTTTTAAAGGCAAAAAATAATATAATTTGATTTCTGACAATTTTTATTCTTATTGAAGTAAATTAAATATTATTTAGATAAATATAAAAATATTGAATTTAGAAAATTTATATTAAATGCTTTTAATAATTAAATGGAAATTAAAATTACTTTTAAAAGAAATTATAAAAGATTTATTTGGGAAAATTTATTCGGAACAATCATTATATATTTATATAACTCTCATAAAATTCAATTAAGTATATCTTTCTCTCATTTACTCGGAAATTAACAAAATTGATAATATATATTATGCTTTTTATCAAAAGAGAAAATATATAATTATTATTGTTGCAGTATTTGAAAATCTAATAATTTTAGAATTGTTTATGAGATTTTTGAATTAAATATTAAAAAAAAAGTAAAATAAAAGGTACCACAAAAATTTGATATAGGTCATGATTTTTTTCTTTATTTTTTTTTGTAAAATATAATTTTATTGTTATGGAAATATTAGCTCAGATAGAATATGAATATATAAATGATAGACTCTAAAATTTTATTTATTAAAAAATTTTTTTTAATTATGAAAAAAATTTATATTTCTTAAAATAATTATCAACAAAAAAAAAATAAAATGTTCCAAAATATGGATTACAATAGATTATCATTAAATAATGCCTTAATTAAAGGAGATTTTATTAGGTCATCAGAAAAAGTTGAAGATGAATTATTAATTTTACAAAATAATATAAATGACTTAAGAGAATATTCATTTAGAATAGGTTCTAAAAAAGATAATTCTGAAAAATCTCAAAAAGCAAATGAGCTGATAGAAAATACAGGGAAAATAATAACAGATATTTATAATTATATTAAAGATATAAGAGATTTTCAATATATTACAAGAGATGATAAAATGAAAAATATAAAAAAAGCAAAAGAATATGAATCAAAATGTAATACATTAAAAGTTCATTTTGAAGAATTAACAAATAAAATTAAACAACAAGGTGAACAAATAATAGATTCATCAAGAAATTCATTAAAATTACAAGATTCATTTAATCATAATAATGAAAATATAGAAAATAAAAAAGATGAATTACAAATTAAATTTATAAATGGAAGAGAATATTTAGAAGGTATTCAAGATAAAGAAAAACAAATAAACACAATAGTTAAAGTTACAAATCAAATAAATGAAATTTCAAAACAAACTGCAGAAATTGTGACTAAAAGTGCTGATAAAGTTAATGCTATTGAAGATAATATTAATAATATGGATACAAATATTAAAAATGCAGTTGATCATATGAAAGAAGCTAAAAAATCGAATGATTCTGCTGGAAATTATTCCAATAAATTATTATATGCTATTGGAATTATTGTTCTAGCTATTATTTTTATTTCCATGATCATGCCTAATAATTGAATATTGAATATAGATTTATACCATTATATTAAATGTTTTTTAAATTATAAAAATAAAAAATATTTAATGTTTATATTATTTTTAATTATTTTTTCATAAATTATTTTTTTATTTATAAATGTTTTAAAATGAAAAAATAAATTTTTATATTTCATTATATAAATTAATTTACTAGTATTACTTATATAATAAATGATTCCATTTCAATCAGAGTCATAATCAATAATATTGAAATTTATATAATATAATAAACAATATTTTAAACATTTATTTAAAATAATTAAATTTTTAAAAAATATTTATTTTCCTCATATTATGAATAAATGGTTAAGTGTTTTTATTTACATATATAATTGTCATTCATGTCTTTTCATCCTCTTAATTATAACATGACATCATTTTTCTTTAAGGCCATTACATTAAAAAAGAAAATTATAAAATCAATCAAAGAAAAAAAATAAATAAATAAAGAAATAATACAAATAAATTTTAGAGTTATAATATGATTCGCAAGTCTTGAAAATGCAAAAACACATTGACATTGAAATCTTCTTTCTTTACATTCAAAATAAAATGAGAAATTAAAAAATTATACATAATTGAATACTTCAAATTAAAAATTATCAAAAACAATAAGAAATATTTATCATTCTTTTATATTTTTTCTAACATTTTATTAAGGTTAATTATATTATTTCTTGTTAATTAACTATATTAATAATAAAAATCTGAAAATCTCTTCAAAAAAATATTAAATTAGAAAATATTTTATATTATATCTTTTTGACAACAATAAAAAAAATATTTATTATAAATATTTTATTAATTTATTTAAAGAATCCTAAAAAATGTTTCCTTTTCTAAATATCTTTTGACCAATAAAAAGTAAAAAACAGACATTAATAAATTTAAAAAAGAAAAAACAATGAAAACTATAAATAAATAAATAATATTAGTGAATTTGTATAAAGTAAAACAAGAATATAAAAATAATAAACATTGAAAAACTAAAAAAGTATAATTTGAAAATTGCAAAGTAATTTTAATGCCACCCAAATTTATTTTAAATATAATATAAATATTAATAATAAATGAAATGATACTATTACCAAATAAATATGCACCAGTAATTGCACAATAATTTTGCAAATCTAAATATTTATCATTCTTTAAGACTTTTTCCCAAAATTTTTCAGCATCAATTATATAATTCCTTGTAACATAAACACTATTTAAAAACAAAAAAGCTAAAAAAATCATCATTAAAATAATAATAAAATAATAAAAAGCAAAATGTTGAGCACAAAATTTAGATGAAATTTTTTTATTTATTTGATTTTTATTCAAATCATTCATATTTTTTTTAATTAAATATATAAAATATAAAAAAAAAGAAAAAAAACTCAAGTTCAATTAACTTTTTATTTTTATTCATCAAGTTCACTTTTCCAATAAATACATTTTCTTGTAATAATTTATCAATAATCATGGTATCTTTGACTTCATCGTTTTCATCGTTAAAAGATTATGTAAATTTAATTGATGAAAATGAATACTTTTTTAATTGATAATAATCAATTTATACATTAAAACTTCTTAGATTGAAATTAAACAATTAATGTTTTATTTTAATTATTTTTTATTAAAATTGATAAATTAAAATATAGTAATTCAAGTCAAAAAGTTTTAATTTATAAATTCATTGAACTTAAATAATTATTCATTTTCTCAATTTAAAAAAGAAAAAAATTGGGATATATTATTCTATATATTCTAAATATGGTGATTCACTTTTTTTTGATAAGGATATTGTATCTTTAAAAACTATTGATTATAAGTTTATTTGATGAAAGATTTTATTGATTTTTTTTCACCATTTCTCCAAGAAATAACATTAAGTTTTCATAATAAGAAAATGATGTTCTGATTGCTAAGAAGATTCGCTTTTAGCATTTATCTCCATTGTTTTTTATGTATTATTTGATCAATAAATAAATGAATATATTTATTTTTGGATTAAATTAAATATAATATAATTTTTCTTTATAATATTTAATAAAAACAAAATGAAAGTCAAAAAAAGTAATAACAAATTTTTTTTATTTTGTTTCTAGTTTTTTATAATTGAAAAAATAATAAAAAAGATAGATAATACTTATTGACAAATTTATTATCTTGAAAATTTATAAATTTTTAAAGACCTTAGAATAAATTCTCATTAAGTTATTCAATGAAATCAAATATTAATTATAAATCTATAAATTAGATTGAATAAAATAATAAATTTTCTTATAAAAACTTTTTTTTTAAATTTTCTATCATTTCACAAATCAAGTATTTAAAGAATTCTAAATATATTTTTCTTTCTGATATATGAATAAAAAAAATTATTGTATTTGTTCTTACATTAAAACAAAAAAAAATACATTTACATAAATATTCAAAATTAAAAATAAATTATTTTTTTTTAATATTTTATTAGAAACAAATATATTTAAAAGAAAAACATTAATATTTAAATGCATTTTTGAAATAATTTATTCAATTCTTATTTTGATTTATTCATTATTCAAATTAAAGATTGTATAACATAATAATATTATAATATTTTTAATTTTCCTAGCTTAAAAATAAAAAATTATAAGTTAATTTTGAGAAGTGTTTTTTTGTGTTCTTGATTAAGAATATTTTTAAAAAACAAAGACATTTTAAATTTATTTAAATTAAAATTCATGGATTTAATTTTAAAAAATTGTTATTTATTTTTTATTTTAAAATAGAAGAATTATTGCGATATAAGATAGAATAACCTTTTTATTTGAAAATAAATTTTATTTTTCATCATTTAATGATTTTATATAAATTTTAGTTGGTGAACTTATAAACAAAACTTTTCTATTTCAAATTTTATTATATTTTAGAGAATTAAAATAATATATTTTTCATTTATTTGTGATGATATAATATATCCATTTTTTTTCACTAAAAAAAATTTAATTATCTTCAAAAAATTAAATTTATTTTATTTATAAAAAACAATTTTGAAATATAATATGATTAAATAATATAAAACTTTTATCATATGAATTTCATCCATATTTTATTCAATCGATAATTATTTATTCAATTTAATTGAATTAGGAATCACAAAATAATTTCTAAATTATAATCTAAGGTGTTGTCTAAAAAATCGAATTAATAAAGAATAAAATAAATAATTTTTATTAATTTTAATATAAAAATATAAAAATGAGAAAAGTGACTTTTAAAGAAAATCCAAAAAAAATAATTCAAACCCTTCAAAAAATTGAAAAAATAAAATCACCTCAAATTAATAATAAAAAAACTCAAAGACATTTATCTCAAAAATTAGAAAATGAAAATCAAAATGAAAATGATTTTTTACAAAAAACAAATCAAATTGATATTAACACTCAAGCATTACTGACTTTATCGAATGCCGCTTTAAATATTAAAAATTTATTAAGTGATTTTTTAATAAATGCTGATACTAATAAAAAAAAACCTTTTAATATTGAAAATGAATTAGAAACAATAAAAAAAAAAGAGTTGAATAATTCTTTAAATATTTATTCTTTAGTTGGAGGAAATGAGAGTGATAAAAATAATAATGAACCTATTACTAAAAGAAAAATTGATTCAGAAAAAGAGGATAAAATAAATGAAGATAATAAAAAAGAAAAAAATAAAATAAAAAAAGGAAGTGCATCAACAGAAGACTTAGAAAATAATTATAAAAAATTAATTATAAGAAAAAAGTTTAGAAACAATTTTTTTAGTAGTGAAAATAATTTAGCTAAAATTTTGAAGAAAAAAAATAATGTTGATAATAGTTTTCATAAAAATAAGAGTAATAACTTTCACACTATTATACAAAATTATATGAAAAAAGCTAAAAATTATGAAGATAAAAGACAATTAAATAATTCAGCAGATAAAATTCAAAATTTAAATGATAATAAAAAACCAAAATTAAATCTTTCAAATGATATAAAAGGTGAAAAGGTTGTAATTAAAAAAAAAAAAAAAAAATTTAGTAAAATATTAAATAAGCATTTAACTGAAAGCAAACATAGATCTTCATTTAATTTAAGAACTTCAATAATAGATAATGTAGAACATGAAAGTATTAGGAGAGGTTTAAGAAAACACAAACGATTATATTCAAGTAAAAATCTTTTTAGAAATTATACAAATGATCAAAGTGATATAAGAAATTATATTGAATTATCTAGAAGAGATTTACAAAGATTTAATGATCTTTGTCAAGGATTGAAACAAAATATTATAATAACTAAAGAAAAAAATGAAACTCAAATTGAAAAAAAAAAAAATTCATTTATTGAATTCGAAAAAGAAAAAAATTTTAAAGAAGAAATAGAATCTACATCAACCAAAAAATTTACTACTATAACTGAAAAAACTATAAACCCTGAAAGAGATATAATGAAAGAAATTCATTTTAGAAGATTAATTAAACAAAATAAATATGTTTATGATTCTTTAAGTGATGAAGAATTATTAGATGATATTGAAGGAGAATATTATTTTAATCCAGACGGTATTTTTCTTTTTTTTCATGATATGTTAATTTTTATTTTATCTATTTATTCTATAATTGTTCCTCCTGTTGATTTTGCTTTCAGAATTTATAAAATTCCTAATTTTTATTCAAAAAGAGTTTTAATGGATTTTTTTATTGATTTTTATTATATAATTGATCTCTTTATTGGTTTTTTTACTGCTTATTTTGATTTTGATGAAAAATTAATTACTAATAGTAAATTAATTCTAATGAATTATTTGAAAACTTGGTTTCCTATAAATTTAGTAAGCGCTATTCCTATTAATTCTGTTTTTTTAATTATTGACTATAATAAAAAACATCACTCAATAATTTCCTCTAATATATTTAATTTTTGGAAAGTTATTCAATTGTTTCGTTTATTGAGATTATTAAAACTTTTTAAAACTTTTATGAAAAATTCTTTTTTTGAAAAAGTATATCAAACTATTTTAGGAATTGATTTATTATTAAAATGGTTTACATTTTATATGTTTTTATTTATTTTTTTAATTAGTGTTCATGTTCTTTCTTGTGTTTTTATATTTTTATCCCAATTAGACCATCCAAATTGGGTTTATGTAAATAATTTTCAAATAACTGAAAATAAATTTGAAATATATATAACAGCTTTATATTATATTTGTGCAACTGTTTTTACTATAGGATATGGAGATATTGTTTCTGTTTCTATTTATGAAAGATTTTTTAATTTATTTTTATTAATTGTTGGAATTATGGTTTATTCATATGCTGTTTCAGCCTTATCAAATTATATTCAAAGCGTTGATAATAAAACTTTAGATTATATTAATAAAATAGGGATTTTAACAAATATCAAACTTACTCATGAAAAAATGTCTCAAGAACTTTTTGATAAAATTTCCCATTATTTTTTATATAAATTAAAATATGAAAAAAAAAATAAGAATGAAATATATGATAATTTGCCTTTAGGATTAAGAAATAAATTAATAATGGAAATGTATAAAGATGTTATTCACAATTTTATTTTTTTTAAAAATTTTAGTAACCCTGATTTTGTAATAAGGGTAATATTAGCTTTTCAATCAAATGTTTATTCAAAATATGAAAGATTAGTAAATGAAGGAGATTATATTGAAGAAATTTTTTTTGTTAAAAGAGGAAAACTTGCATTAGAAATTCCTTTGCCTTTTGTGATTAAAAACGATACAATAAAAAAAATAGAAACAATTAAGGCAAAAGAAAATGTAAAATTAAATTTATTAAAAAATATCTCATCTATTAATTCTTTTAAAGAAAATAACATTCCAAAAGTAATAGATATTCCAAATAAAGAGGCATTAAAAGGAGAAAATGATTATATAAACATAAAAAAAGAAATTTTATCTCAACAATATATTAAAATTATTGAAATAAGGAAAAATGAACATTTTGGAGATATTTTAATGTTTCTTAATCAAAAATCACCTTTAAGTGTAAAAATAAAAAGTAAAATATGTGAATTATTTCTATTAAAAAAAGCTGATGCAATTGAAATTTCAATGGATTTTCCTAAAATATGGAGAAAAATAATAAAAAAAAGTTTATTTAATATGGAACAAATAGAAAGATTAATAAATAAAACTTTAAAATTTTTTTTTATACACCATGAAGGAAAAACTAATAAAAAAACAAATAATGAACATTATTATAAAAGAGATATAGATAAATTATTAAATTATGAACCAAATGATTTTTTAGTTAAAAATATTAATGAAGAATATGAATTAAAAAGTATTCCAAGTGAAGATTATGAAGAAAGTGAGGAAGAAAGTCAAAAAAATTCAAATAATAATATTTTATCGAGCATTAAAACAACAATAAAAGAAGAAGAAGATGAAGAAAATTCTTTTAATGAAGAAGAATTAAAAGATACAGGCTTAAAAAAAATAGATGAAGAATTTGATTCTTCATCATCAAAAATAAAAGAAAATTTATTAAATAATAAAGATATAAATAGTGAAAATAAGAAAATTGATAATAATGAGAATAATGATAATAATGATAATGTTAGTCAAAAAAATAAGGAAAATAGTAATTCTATTAATAATTTAAATTCTTCTTCATTAAATTCTTCTAAAACAATAGAAACAATAAAAACAAATATTAAAAATGAATTAATTGATTATGTTTCTGAAAAAAATGAAAGAGATACTTTGATTTCTTCAAATATACCTTATTCATCTGAAGAAATTAATAATGAAAATTTTCCTTTTGAAGATACAATAATAATCAATAAAAATGAATCTTTATCTTCTGATTTATTACCTAAAAATTATTTAAATAATTCGAATTTAAATAGTAATAAAATTTTATTTAATGGAAAATATTGTTCAAAAGACAATACTCCTAATAACCTTTTATATCTTTTAAATAATCCAAACAATTCAAATAATAATACCTTAAATAATCAAAAAATTATTATTAAAATATCTTCTTTTGATTCACTTCATATTCATAAATTAGAAAGTTTTACTTTATTTGGGAATATATCAAATTTGAAAAAATTAGAGCAAAATAAAAAACAAAAAACAAATTCATTAATACTTATAAATGAAACTAAAAGAAGTTCTAACAGCTTAGATAGATTATTAATAAATAAAAAACTAATTCAAGATGAAAAGGATGAAAATGAAAAATTAATATTTGAAAAAAATCTATTGAATTTAAATTTGAATAATCAAAAACCATTCAATACACCCAAAGAAAAAAACAAAAATAATTATGATCACTTTAAAAAAGGATTTTCTCAACATTTTTTTAAATTTAAACAAAATAAACATCATTCTCTTCAATTACCAATTCCAAATTCTCAATTTTTTGGTGGTGACAATAATCAGAATAAAAATCGTACTTCAAAAAAACTAAATTTAATTAGTAATAATATTAGAACAAATTCAATTATTTTAAATAACCCTACAGAATTTTATTTTGAATTTTTTAATTCTGTTATGGGTAAAGAAGATTATAAAAATAAAAATAATGTTTCTAATAGATTACAAAATATTTCAAAAATGATTGAATCTAAAAGAGATTCTTATGCAAGTAATATGGATAATGAAAGTAATTTAGAAAATTCAAATAAAAATTTTAATAATTCTGAAATTTCAAAAAATAAACCTAAGCCAGAAGATATTACTTAGACTAAAATTATAACATTTATATTAGAAGTTTAAATTTAATGTAAAAAAAGTAATTTCATTTTTATACAATCTAATAATAAGATAGAAATTTTTTATTTTGTACAAGATATATCTATTAATTAACTTTAGAATTATGTATAAAATATTTTAAATTTATATATATGAAAAGGCTCATTTTAATATAATAAAATTGTGTTTAAATATTATTTCAATATATATTCTGAAAAAAAATTTCTTTAATTTCTTAATTATAAAAAATCATTAAAATTCATATAATAGAAACTAATTTGAAAAATTTTTTTTATTTTATTATTAATCATTTTAATTGAAAAGGTAATTTAAAGTAATATTTTTATTTTCTTAATGGATTGTTTAAATACTTAAATGCTTTTATATAGAACTATATTATAAATTAATTAATAATTATTTAATATAATTAAAATTTATTATATAGAAAATGATGCGTTATAATAGGAAGGAGAGTACTTAGTAATTAAATCTGATAAAGAATTTTTGTTTTCTATAAATCCTTTTTAAATTTTTTTTCTCATTGTTCTTTATCTCCTATAAAAAAATATTCCTTCCCTTTTTCTTTTTTTCTTTACCTCATCTATAATGAAATTTATGAATTATTTTTAAAAAAATATTTTAAAATGAATTAAACACTTATAAATAAATCTTTCTTTATAATTTTATTTTGAATGAATATTAAAAAAACATTGTTACATCTCCAATAAACAAATCATAATTTAATAAAAGAAAGAAGAGTTTCTTTATTAACCTTCTCATAAGTGATAGCATAATAAAATCCATTAATAAAAACCATTTTGTTTAACATTACCCATTTCTATTTATAAGTATTGAATTTTTCTTAACAAAATACTTTGACAAATAATTACTAAATCAATATTTCCTTGTAAATGATTTTTTGAAAACATTTAATGGAAAACATAATGAATACAATAATCAAATAATGATAGAAAAATATTTGTAATAAATTAAATTCAAATTGCAGTTTCATCTTCTCTGTGATATTATAATTTTTTTCTTTAAATCCTGGAATTGAATAAACTTTAACATTATGTATAATATCAAAAGATTATCATTGATTTGTTCCTATATTTTCTTGTTTCTAATATTTATACTTTTGTCTTTTGAACACTTAATATTTATAAATGATTTTATTTAATAATATTTAAATTACATTCAATAAACATTTATATTTACATTTTATTAATCAATTATTTTATTTTAAATAACTATAAATTGAATTAGTAAAGAGTACATTAATTCAATAAAAAATATTAATTGAAAGAAATTTTATTATTAAATATATTCAAATTATTATTTGATGGAAACAATATATTAAAAGAATATTATAAATTAAAATCAATTCCTATTAAAAGAAATTAAAGTATATTGATAATTGTTAATTAAGAAAATATAAATGAAATTATTCAATTAGCTGAATGACATTTCTAAAATGATAATAATCATCATTTTC
>JAEEGK010010651.1_pt1 | contig 21179 bp, 14 predicted proteins | sample 8958771 | NCBI WGS metagenome assembly JAEEGK01 (sample SAMN16246547, study PRJNA631951) | gut metagenome | biome: gut microbiome; feature: rumen; material: SC-attached | host: Bos | place: Iran: Karaj | collected 2018-10 | reverse complement strand
GCTCTGGGAGCCCTCCAATCTTCGACGCCAGGCGTGAACATTATCGCCAATTCCGGTCAGCCGGGCGACGGATTCAATGTAAACATCCGCGGTATGGGAACCATCGGTTCCTATAAGCCTCTGTACGTCATCGACGGTGTGGCCGGCGGAGACATCAACACCCTCAACCCTGCCGACATCGAGAGCATCGATATCCTGAAGGATGCGGCCTCGGCTGCCATCTATGGTGCCAGAGCTGCGAACGGCGTCATCCTGGTCACCACCAGACAGGGCAAGGAAGGCAAGATCCAGGTCAGCTACGACGGCTATTTCGGTTGGCAGAACGCTCCGGTCATTCCGGAGGTGCTCAACGCGAAGCAGTACATCGAGGTGATCAACACTGCCGAGAAGAACAACAGGCTCACCCCTACCGACTTCTCCACAGTACTCAGCCCAGAACTCTATGAGAGCATCATGAACGGCTCATTCACCGGAACCAACTGGATCAGGGAGTTCCACAACGACAATGCTCCTGTTTCAAATCATGCCCTCAACATCATCGGCGGAACAGAAAAGTCCAAGTTCTCTATCGGTACCAGCTTCACCGACCAGGAAGGTATCTTCGGCAAGCCTGCAGCCTCCAACTACAAGCGTGCGACTGTCCGCCTGAACTCCGACCACGTAATTCTCCGCAAGAATGACCTCGACGTCATCACTTTCGGCGAAAACGTCAACTTCTCCTATAGCTCCAAGAGCGGTATCAACCTCAGCAACCAGTACTCCAACAACATGTTCGACGCCCTGACGGCGAATCCTCTCGCCCCAATGCGTCGTCCAGACGGAGAATACACTTCATACGAGGACTATAATGCATACGGAATCTTCAAATTCGACGGCGACGCCAAGAACCCGCTGTACGTAATCTCAAGGACGAGCCAGGGCAACAACTGGAGACACAACTACGCCCTGAACATGTCCGCAAACCTGCGCATCCAACCAGTAAAAGACCTAACACTCAGGAGCCAGTTCAACTATATCGCAAGTGCCAACAGCAAGCGCTCCTATGACATGACCTATCAGGCCAACTCCACTAATTTCCTCGAAGTTGACAAAGTGTCCCAGGAGGCCAGTCTCGGATGGAACTGGTCCTGGGAAAACACCGCATCGTACAAGTTCCATGTCGGAGAGCACAACTTCGACGCAATGGTCGGTATGTCCATCGAACACTCCGGCTACGGCGAGACAGTCGGCGCCGGCAGGGAAGATGGAAAATGGGTCGATGATCCTGTCCATGCCTATGTAAGCAACATGACGGGCCTCATCACGGAAAGCAAGATCAAGGGTTCCCCTTGGGACGACAGCGGCCTGCATTCATACTTCGGCCGTATCAACTATGACTACGCAGAGAAGTATATGCTGTCCTTCATCCTTCGCCGTGACGGCTCATCCAATTTCGCTCCGGGACACCGCTGGGGTACGTTCCCTTCTGTTTCCGCCGGCTGGGTGATGACCAACGAGCCTTGGATGGCAGGACTCCGCAACACCCTCAATTTCCTCAAGATACGTGGAAGCTGGGGCCAGAACGGTAACTGTGCGATTGACAATTTCCAGTATCTTGCCACCGTCCAGGTAGGTCCTAATGACGGCAGATACGGTTTCGCCCACGGCCTTACCGACCAGCCGAGCAATGGTTCCTATGCCGACAAGCTCTCTAATCCGAACGTAACCTGGGAGACCTCCCAGCAGCTTGACTTCGGTCTTGACGCCCGTTTCTTCGGAAGCCGTCTTGATTTCATCTTCGACTGGTACCAGAAGGATACCAAGGACTGGCTGGTGAATGCCCCTATCATGGGCCACTATGGCGCAGAAGCCCCGTATATCAATGGAGGTGACGTGCGCAACACCGGTGTCGAGCTTGCCCTCAGCTGGAATGACCAGGTCAACAAGGACTTCTTCTACAGCATCGGCGTGAACGCCTCATACAACAAGAACACCGTCACCCGTATCGATAACGGCGAAGGCGTCATCCACGGCAGGGCCGTCGTAGAGCAGGCAGCAGAGCTGTATCGTGCCGAGGTAGGCTATCCGATCGGATATTTCCATACATATGTCACGGACGGAGTGTTCCAGACACAGAACGAACTCGACGCCTGGCTGGCAGCCGGCAAGCCGACTCTCAGCGACGCGCCTCAGCCTGGCGACCTCAAAGTCCTCGACCTCAACGGAGACGGCGTGCTCAACCAGGACGATGACAAGGCCATGACAGGAGATCCTAACCCTCATTTCACTGCGGGTCTCAATATCTCCGTCAACTACAAGGGCTTTGACTTCGGCCTCAGCGGATATGGAATGTTCGGCCACCAGATCTTCCGCGCATGGAGACAGTACGGCCACAGGCCATATCAGAACTATACCACCGAAGTGTTTGACTACTGGCACGGCGAAGGCACATCCAATAAGCTGCCTATCTTGTATTCCAGCAACAGCAAAGGCCTCAACACCGACATGTTCATCGAGGACGGAGACTTCTTCCGTTTCCAGACGGTCACTCTCGGATACGATTTCAACAGGCTTTGGAAGAACTCGCCGTTCGGCCAGCTCCGTCTCTATGTACAGGGACAGAACCTGCTCACGATCACCGGATATAAGGGAATGGACCCTGAGGTCGGAACTTCCAGCGGATTTGACTCATGGGCCAAGGGTATCGACCTCGGTTTCTATCCTCAGCCGCGCACCATTCTCGTGGGTCTTAACATTAAATTCTAATAACCGTGTTTGATATGAAAACTATTTTGAAAATTACGGCGGTTGCTACGTTGACGCTTCTGTTTTCCTCATGTAGCGACCTTCTCGATACGACCAACTATATGACCAAGACCACTGCCGACTTCCCTTCGAATGTCGGTGAGGTGGAGCAGATGCTGACAGGTATATACAATAACCTGAACGCCATCCAGGAGTCCAATAAAGTCACATGGCACTATCCATGGGCTCTGGCCACTGGCGACGAGTGTCTCGGCGGCGACGGAGCGAATGTCTCCATCATCCAGGCTGCCGACATGATGCTCAAGCAGGGCGACGGATACAACGGCGTCTATAAGGACCGCTACGTGGGAATCGCGAGGGCAAACAGCGCCATCGAGGTGCTCAGGGACTGCTCTTTCATTACCGAGGACATGAGGAACGATTTCATGGGCCAGGCTCTTTTCCTGCGCGCATATTATTACTACGAGCTGGCCAGCCAGTTCGGGAACGTGCCTTGTCCTCTTTCTTCAGTGGCAGATCCGACCCTTCCTCAGATATCGGGAGAAGCGCTTTGGGGCCAGATCATGCTTGACCTCAAGACTGCCATAGGCATCATGCCTTCAAAGAAGTCCGAAGGCGACGGTCATGTCGACAAATACTGCGCGGAGGCCCTTCTCGGCCGTGTCTACCTGTTCTATTCCGGATTCTACAATGACGAAGTCGTCAGCCTTCCTGACGGCACTGAGCTTACCAAGGCCGAAGTGGGCGGGTACATCAAGGACTGCGTAGACAATTCGGGCTATTCTCTGGTTCCGGAGTTCCATAACCTGTGGGCCTACAGTAACCGTATCACCATGTCCGACGAGCTTTGCCCGGCCAAGTGGAAGGACAAAGGTTACGAATATGTGAGCGATGACGGAAAGGACAATCCGGAAGCGATGTTCGTGATCAAGTTCAACACCCTGAGCGCAGGCAACCCTTACCGCAGATACTCCAACCAGACCGCACTCTTCATCGGCGGCGTCCGCGGCAACAAGCAGAAATGCCAGAACGGAGACACCTTCCCTCTGAGCTACGGATACGGAAACTGCCCTGTCAGCCCGGCCTTCGTCAAGGAGTGGGAGGAAGCCGAACCGGACGATCCTCGTCGCGAGGCTTCCATCATGGGCCCGGACGATTTCGTGAAAGGCTATAAGTATGGTGTCAAAGGTGACAACTGCCAGGAGACCGGTTATTACCAGGCGAAGGTCATGCCTGTCATGGGCCGTGACAATAACGGAACTATCAGATGGTCTTACCTTCTCGTCATGTACGACAACCTTTCCTGGTCGAAGGATGACTATCAGTACAACTTCTGTGACGACATGGTGCTTATCCGCTTTGCGGAAGTGCTGCTGATGGATGCCGAGATCAACGGAAACAAGGAATCATTCGACAAGGTCCGCGCCCGCGCCGGTCTGCCTGCGAAAGCTCTTACTGAAGAGAACATCCGCAACGAACGCCGCTGGGAGCTCGCTTTCGAAGGCGTGAGACTCGGAGACCTGCGCCGATATGGAGTAGAGTATGCCAAGGCTGCATTGGACAAGCAGGAAGGTGTCGAATGCTACTTCAAAGGCAAGAAGAGCACGAACCATGCAAGTGATTTCAACGGCGGCTACGGCAAGCGTTTTGAAATAACGAAAGGATTCGCTCCTATACCGACCGAGCAGATCAACCTGTCCGCAGGTGTCAGCCCGGAGGCCAAGTTCAAGCAGAATCCTGGATATGAAGGCTCGGATGAGTATACCGGCTGGATTGAGTAAAATTTTATATGAATATGAAAGCATTATTTACGACCGGAGCGTTGTTATGTACGGTAGCTGCCTTCGCGCAGGCTCCCCAGCTCAGCCCTGACAATATCGATGAAATATTGAAAGCGATGACGCTGGAGGAGAAAATCACCCTTGTCGTCGGAGCTAACCGCTATGTGGGAGATGAGAATGGTCCGGGGCCCGCGCCCGGGATGCCGGAGCGAAAGTCCGTGGACATGAGCGGCCTTATAGAGAAGCCGCAGAGCGACGGGGTCACCGCATTCTCCAGCGGTCGGGTTAAAGGTGCCGCCGGCGACGTAGTGCCCGTGGAGAGGTTGGGTATCACCACGATGGTTCTCGCCGACGGCCCTGCCGGCCTCCGCATCGATGCCACCCGCCCGGGAGATGAAAATACATATTACTGCACGGCTTTCCCGATCGGCTCGCTTCTTTCGGCCTCATGGGATACCGGACTCACCGAGCGTGTGACGACAGCAATGGGTAATGAGGTCCTGGAATATGGGGCCGACGTCCTCCTTGCACCGGCCATGAACATACACCGCAACCCGCTGTGCGGTCGTAATTTCGAGTATTATAGCGAGGACCCGTTGCTCGCCGGAAAGATTGCCGCCGCTTATGTCAGGGGCATCCAGAGCAACGGCGTCGGCACGTCCGTGAAGCACTTCGCCGCCAACAGCCAGGAAACCCTGCGCAACGGCCAGAATGCTTCCGTCAGCGAGCGCGCCCTGCGGGAGATCTATCTCAAGGGCTTTGAAATCGTGGTGAAGGAAGCCCAGCCATGGACCATCATGTCCTCCTACAACAAGATCAACGGAGTGCTTTCATCGGAGAACCGCTGGCTTCTGACAGACGTTCTCCGCGGAGAATGGGGCTTCAAGGGCTTCGTGATGACCGACTGGTGGGCCGAAGAGAACGGCGCCCGCCAGATCGCGGCCGGCAATGACATGCTGATGCTGGGCACGCCTCACCAGTATGACGACATCCTTGCCGCCGTCAATAGCGGCCGTCTGGACATCCGTTTCCTGGATGACTGTGTCCGTCGCATACTACAGGTGATGGTGGCTTCGCCTACATTCAATCGCTACGAATACAGCAACAAGCCCGACCTGGCCGCCCACGCTCAGGTCACTCGCGAGGCTGCCTCCCAGGGAATGGTGCTGCTGAAGAACGAGGGAGCACTGCCGCTGGGCAGGAAAAGCAAAGTAGCCCTCTTTGGAGTGCCTTCATATGACACGATGGTCGGAGGCTCCGGTTCCGGTTATGTGAACCGCGCCTACAAGGTGACCGTCGATGAGGGACTGGAGTCCGCTGGGTTCAGGCTGGACAAGAAACTTGCCGAATCCTATCGCGAGTACGTAAGACAGGAGAAAGCCAAGCAGCCTGCAGAGTACTTCTGGATTATTCCTACCGTCCAGGAGACATCTATCAGCCGGGAGGACGCAGAAGCCGCTGCAAAGCGGAATGATATCTGCATCTACAGCATCGGCCGCATGGCTGGCGAAGGCGGAGACCGCACCCTCACTCCGGGAGACTGGTATCTCTCGGAGACCGAGGAGGCCAACATCGACCTTCTCTGCGAGACATTCCACAAGGCCGGCAAGAAAGTGGTCGTCCTGATGAACATGGGCAATATCGTGGACATGGGCTGGAGCGACAAGCCTGATGCGATCCTCCATACATGGATGGATGGCCAGGAGGCAGGCAACAGCGTGGCCGACATCCTCGGAGGCAAGGTCTCTCCTTCCGGCAAACTGCCAATGACCATCGCCAAGCGCTATGAGGACTATCCTTCCGCCAAGGACTTTCCGATGTCCAACGGCAACCCGGGAGATGTCAATTATGATGAGGACATCTTCGTAGGCTACCGCCACTTCGACCGCAATCCAGAGACGATCCTGTATCCTTTCGGCTTCGGTCTGAGCTACACAAGTTTCGAGTATTCCGACCTGAAGGCTGAGCGCATCGGCGATGAGCTGAAAATCAGCGTGAAGGTGACGAATACCGGCAAATGCGGCGGACGCGAAGTGGTGCAGATTTATGTCGGGGCGCCGGAAGGAAATGCGGTGAAACCAGTCAAGGAACTCCGTGCATTCGGCAAGACCTCGGAGCTGAAACCGAAGGCCAGCGAAGTGCTCGTGATGAAAGTGAAGCTTGCGGACCTGCGCTGGTTCGACGGCTATGAGAGGACGTGGAAACTCGATGAGGGTGAATACGTCATATCAGCCGCCGCCAGCTCCAGGGACATCCGCCAGAATGTCACTTTGACACTGTAATCGCGGTTGTGGCAGCTTCTGTGGCATTGTCTTTGTGGCAAATGATGCGGATCAAGCAGCAAATCACTAAGAATTAATTATATTTTTGATCTTTATGAAACTACTTTACAAAGTATTGGTACTTGCCGTATCAGCGTTCGCGCTCTCACAGACAGCTTCCGCCCAGGTTTATATCGGAGGTTCCCTTGCGATAGCCAGCGTCAGACAGGACAAAGTGGAAAATGAGAAAACAACTTGCAGTAAGTTGCTTTCCTTTGCTCCTGAAGTGGGTTATTTGTACAAGGATAACTGGGCATTTGGTGGCCGTTTCTCTATTGCGTATGCCACTGAAGATAATTATTCAGGTTATTCTGTGGAATCTTCAGAGAAAAAATCTGCATTTTCTCTTGTCCCTTATGCCGCATACAAGGCTCTGACATTCGGAGGCTTCTCCGTATGGGCTGAAGGTTCACTTCCAATTATCCCTTCACAGAAGTATGTCGATGGAACCATAGGAATTTCTATCGTTCCTGTACTTTCCTATGAATTGGGAGAACACTTCATCCTAAGGACAGGATTGAACTTCGCCGGACTCTCTCTTGCACGCAACTTTGACAAGGAAGTCACGACTTTTGGTTTTGTGGCTGGCGGAGACAATATCCTCAAGGTTGGAGACATCACCATCGGAGCAGTATATCGCTTCTAAGATTTAAGCTGCTTGACCTAAATTTATTATGAACAATCGGCTTCTCGCATGTACGGGAAGCCGATTTTGTATATCCTTGCATTAGAGAGCGCTTCAATTAGAATCTATAGCCGAAACCGACTCTTCCGCCACAACCCGGGAAAAGTGTATAATAATAATCTCCCAATCCATAAAACTCAATTTCTCCGAACCATTTCTTGCCAAACTGTATTCCAAAAATAGTAAGCTGCACTCCCACCCTGTTGGGGTAAGAGACACGATTCCAATAGTCTTTTCCACCGGAGTGAAGCATGAGACCACACTGTGCGGAGGCGTACATTTTGAAAGCACTACGGGATATATAATAGTAACGCATGCCTGCAAAAGCGGTAAATACTTCCGTATAATCCCGCCGTCTGGTGATTTCCGTGTAGAGGTCCTCATATTTTATGTCCATGTGGCTATAGCCAAGGCTGGCGATTACCGCCCATTCCTTATGGAACTGCCAAGCACCCTGTAATGCGATCACGCCGGCTGTCCTGGTAGTGATATTGTACTGGTATTGCTCCGTGGCTGGTACATATTCTCCGATAAAAGGAGGACCGCTGAATCCAAGGCTCAATTCAAAAGTACGTTTCTCCAGAGGGATATTCGGTTGGAACGTCGAGATCATGCGACTGGTCTTGACCGAATCCAGATCCGGGACAAACAAGATATTCCCGGCCACCCTGCTCCTGTCATTCCAGGTGATTAACGGAGCCTTGTATTTTTCAGTCAGTTGCAGTACATTCCCTCCTGCTTCCCAGACCTTTTCAGCTGCAGCCAGGATAACTACCGAATAATCGCCAAAGGTAAGCAGCCCATCGTCATCCACTGACAGTTCTCCTAATTTTTCAGCGTTTTCCGGGACGGGATCCCCTATCTCAACGATTGCAACCTGTTCTCTGGTAAAATCCTGCGGACGCGAGTCCGTAAGATTGACCGAAGCCCTGGGCATGCAAGCCATGAGGAAAAGGGCAGTAAATAGAATTGGCAGATGTCGTAACATAGTTCGATGGAAAAAATAGTCTATATTCATAATCCTCCAGACCTCATTATCTTGCTTGGTTCCAGCAAGAAAAACAGGCTGTCCCGATTTTCGTAAAATGCAATAAAATAATTCGCAAAATGCGTTAGAAACGTTTTAATTCCCACATATATTTGCAGCGCACTTAAAACTCGCAAGAACATAGAACATCTTGTATTTATAACCAATTTATTAAGCAAAATGGGAAAAACTATCTGTAAAATCACCGCTCTGTCAGCTCTGATGGCGTTGACGCTATCTGGAACTGCAATCGGTGCTCCCTCGTCAGGGAGAATCTCAACCCCCGCAGAGCAGAGCAACGCCATTACCGTGAGAGGTAAGGTCGTGGACTCAAAAGGCGAACCAATGCCAGGTGCCAGCGTAATGATCGTAGGAACGTCAAAAGGCGTCATCACTTCGGCAGACGGAACTTTCGAAATTGAAGCTCTTGCCGGCGCATCTCTCCAAGTCGAGTTCATCGGCTTCGTAACACAGACCGTATCCGCTAGTCCGGCCTTCATGAACATCGTCCTCGTCGAAGATACCGAATTCCTCGACGAAGTCGTAGTTGTCGGCTACGGAGTCCAGAAAAAGAAACTTGTGACGGGTTCGACTATAAACATCGATGGCGACCTCATCCAGAAGCAGAACACTACCAACGCCATCGGTTCGCTCTACAGCTCTGTGCCCGGCGTATCTATCACCCAGGAGAACGGCCAGCCATGGTCTGATTACAATGTCGTCATCCGTGGTCTCAACACTCTCGGCAGTTCGTCGCCTCTCTATGTCATAGACGGAATAGTCGGAGGATCCCTCAGCAGCCTCAACCCTGCTGACATCGAGTCCATCGACATACTGAAGGATGCGGCTTCAGCAGCGATCTACGGAGCCCGCGCGGCTGCAGGCGTCGTTCTGGTCACTACCCGCCAGGGTAAGGCCGGTCGCGTGAGCATAAACTATGATGCCTATTATGGCATACAGAAGCCTCATTTCAACGGAGTCTCCGCAGTGGGCGCGTCCGAGTACATGGACCTCGTGGATGCAGCCTTCCGTTCCAACGGGGCTCTCGCCGAAGGCGCCCATTATTTTGACTTGGAGGCTTTGATGCCTGTCCAGTATGCCAAGATGAAAGCCGGCACATGGGACGGTACCAACTGGCTCAAGGAGATGGTCAACAAGAATGCCCCTACCTACAACCAGGCTGTTTCCATAAATGGAGGAAATGACATCGCCAGATTCTCGTTCGGATTCTCCAACTCCGGGACCGAAGGAACTCTCGGCCATCCTCAGCCTACATATTATAAGAGGACGACCGTCCGCATGAACTCGGAAATCACCCTTCTCCGCAACAGGCTGGGAAAGGATATCCTCAAGTTCGGAGAGAACGCGACCTTCTCCATCTATGATTCCAGGGGAGTCAGCACAGGAAACATCTACGACAATACCATCCACAAGGCGTTGGTCTATACTCCGTTCCTTCCTGCATATGACGATGACGGATCATACTATACTTACCAGGACCAGCTGAGAGACGGATGGAACGCCAGTGACGGAGCGTACAACCTTATCGAGCAGGCCTCCTACGGAAAAAGGGAAGGCCGCAGGTATCGCCTCCAGTCAAACTTATACCTTGAGTATACCCCTCATCAGGACTGGAAGGTCCGAGCAGTCTATGGCTACCGCTATTACAACAGCGCTACCCGTAAATACACCCCTGCATACCAGCTTGCCGGAACCGAAATCAACGAGTTTGACAAAGTAGAGCAGGAAATGGGAGTCAGCAACGCCCAGTCTCTTGACGCTACGGTTTCATGGGGACATACCTACGGCGACCACCATATAGACGCCCTTGTCGGAGGTTCCATCGAATCGACCAAATGGGGAATGGATGTCGGAGCGTGGAAGAAAAAGACCAAGCGAGGCATATGGGAAGCCGCGAATATTTCCAACACCGAAAGCGACATCAATCCTGAGATGGTGGATCTCTGGGGTGAGAACACGGTTCCTTACAACGACCTTGCATCTATGTTTGCCAGGGCAAACTACAACTATAAAGAGAAATACATGGCTACCGCCATTCTCCGCGTCGACGGTTCGAGCAACTTTGCCATAGGTCACCGCCGGGGCTACTTCCCTTCATTATCTGCCGGCTGGATAATGACCAATGAGCCTTGGATGGCTCCTGTCAGGAACTGGCTCGACATGGTTAAGGTCAGGGCCAGCTGGGGCCAGAACGGTAACTGCAACATCAAAAAATTCCAGTATCTTGCTACCGTGTCCCTCGATGCTCCGTATGACTTTACCGCTGACGGCTCTTCGCTCAGCACTGGAGCATTTCCTGATATCATTCCGAATCCATCGCTCACATGGGAGACCTCTGAACAGACAGACCTCGGCATTGATGCAAGGTTGTTCGGCGACCGCCTCGGAGTCATCCTCGACCTCTATCGCAAGGATACCAAGGACTGGCTTGTGGATGCCCCTTCCAACAAGACTTTCGGTACCGGAGCACCACCCATCAATGGAGGTTCAGTGCGCAACCAGGGTATCGAGATCGGATTTACTTGGAACGACCACAAAGGCGATTTCAACTACAGCATAGGCCTGAACGCTTCGTACAACAAGAACAAGGTGCTCTACATCAACAATGAGGACGGCATCCTCCATGGCGACTTCAACGTGATTGCCCAGAACATCAGCGCATACAACACCTATGAGGCCAAGCCGGGAATGCCTATCGGATACTTCTGCGGTATCGCCAGCGAAGGTATCTTCCAGAACCAGGCCCAGATCGACAAGTACAGGGATGCAGGATATGCATTCGTGGACGGTTATGACGCAGCCCAGCCGGGAGACGTGATCTGGATCGACCAGAACGGCGACGGTGTGTACGATGTCCACGACGTAGTCAAGATCGGCGACCCTCATCCTGACTGGAACGTAGGCCTCAACCTCAACTTCGAATGGAAGGGCTTTGACCTCTCAGTATCGGGATCCGGCGCATTCGGCCAGCAGATACTGCAGAGTTACCGCAACTTCGCGGGCTCCGACCTCGAGAACTACACCAACGTATTCGTCAAGAAGCTCTGGACCGGAGAAGGCAGCACCAACTCCTTCCCGAGATTCTCTTATGGAAAGAACAATAACTTCTATATCAACGGCTATGTGGGAGATATCTGGGCGCAGAACGGCGACTATTTCAAGATCCGCAACATTACTTTCGGATATGATTTCAAGAAGCTCTTCAAGGCCATTCCTTTCTCTTCTCTCAGACTTTACTTCACCGGACAGAACCTGATCACCTTTACGGGATACGACGGTATGGATCCTGAGATCGGCTATGGCCACGGTGACGCATGGACTTCAGGTATCGATATCGGCTACTACCCAAGCCCTAAGGTTTACATGGCCGGTGTCAGCATCAAATTCTAAAACAGAGGAGATACAGAAATGAAAAAGATATCAATTATATTTTTGACCGCGATCCTGGCCCTTCAGGGTTGTGACAGTCTGCTGGACACCACCAATTACGATAAATATGACACTTCTTCGTTCCCGACTTCTCAGACAGATGCGGAGCGAATGGTTACCGGCATTTACAACAGACTCAACTGGATCTACAGGGAGCCGGAAGAGTCTCCGCTTTTCGTGAATGACCTCGCTTCCGACGACATGTTCGGCGGCGGCTCTACTTCCAACACCGGAGCCCAGGGCCTCGACCGTCTCATGTGGGACGAAGGCGAAGGTTTCGCAAATGCTTGGGAGTATCTCTATCAGGGAGTCTTCAGGGCCAACTATGCGATTGAAGAAATCCCCGGCATGGACGACAATCTTTTCGACAATGTAGATACCAAGAACTACCTCCTCGGCCAGGCATATTTCCTCCGTGCCTGGTACAACTGGGAGCTTGCCGACCTGTTTGAGACGTTCCCTCTGCTGACCGCGACCGCGCCGGTCAACAACCCTCGTACCGATTCCGAAACCATATTCAATACCATCGCTGACGACCTGGTGAAGTCTATTGACCTTATGTCGGACAAGCATAAGTTCGACAACAGTCCCGGCCGTGCCGGAAGGGCTACCAGATATGCGGCCGAGGCTCTTCTCGCCCGCATCTGGATGTTCTACACCGGATTCTATGGCAAGAGCGATCTCAACGGTATCAGCAAGAGCCAGATTATCACATGGCTCAAGGACTGCCGCGACAACTCCGGTTTCGGCCTCGAGGCTGACCCGAGAAACATCTGGCCATATGCCAACGATTTCTCAAGCGGAGTTGCCTTCAAAGCCGACTTCGGCACATATGCCAACAAGGAGGGACTCCACTGGGTGGGCAACCATTCAAAGGAGACCGTCTGGGCATCCCACTTCTCCATGGTCGACAGGAAGGAAGTCTGCTGGTTCCGCGTGGGCGAGTACTTCGCTCTCAGAAACCCTGGCTCTGCCGCCAACGAGAAATGCTATCCTTACGGCATCGGCTATACCAACGGTACGGTCAATCCTAAGATGGTAGAGGAATGGGTATCCGATCCGGACTACGGCGTAGCCGACAAGCGTCTCTTCGGTTCCATCCTTTCAGTGGATAACGCTTCAGAGGTTTACAGCAACGGAACAGGCGGCTCATGGTGGCCTGAAGGCTACGAGACCGAGCTTCCTAACCACGACGGAAACGACTCCAAGGAGGTTGAGAAAACTCTCTTCCACAACAAGAAGTACACCGTCGTCACCGCTTATTCGGACAATACCAAATCATCTCTTTACAACAACTTCTTCTACCATTTCCCTGGTGTGGACAACTCCAACCAGTATGGCCAGAGGGCTGATGCGATATACATCCGTTATGCTGACGTCCTCCTCATGCTCGACGAGCTTGAGCAGACTGTGACCGGAATGAACCAGCTCCGTCAGAGAGCAGGCCTTGCTCCATACGGCGAATACACTCTCGAACGCCTCCAGAAGGAGCGCCGCTACGAGTTCGTATTCGAGGGACTCCGCTGGGACGACCTCCGCAGGTGGTATCCTAAGGATGCCGCGAGGATCGTACAGGAGAACCAGCAGGGCGCATACGTGGAGTACCGCGGAAACAACGTCCCCGGCGGATATACCCAGATCCCGGGCAATGACATGGCTTCCCGTTACGAGAAGACAAGAGGTTTCTGGATGATTCCTCCTACGGAGATCACTCTGTCAAAGGACGTGCTCACCCAGACTCCTGGCTGGGAGAATGGCAGTCAGGACAGCTGGTTCTTCAGCAACGGCCGACTCCCATATCCGACCAAGTACTGATACAGTAAGATCATCTGAAAACAGAGTAACCCGGGCAGTACCCGGGTTACTTTTATTATGAAAATAAATCGTGCCTTGCGCGTTTATAGCGAGAAGCCGAGGTGGATACCGAAGCCGTCGGTGCCGATGTTAGGTCCGATGTTGAGGCCGAAGTCTTTGTGTATGGCTATGCGGTAGCCGAGAGCCAGCCTAAGGTAGGGACGTAGGTCACCTTTGTCATCTATGCGCGACGGATCTTGAGGATCTTGACGCGGATTGTTAGTTACGATTGACGCTCCAATTTTTAAGTCGGTATAGAAGGCGCTGCGCTTGCCGTTGGACCGGAGGAAATAATAACGGTTCCAGAAATAGGCGCTGGCAAGGTGCACGTCGGAAGGAACGGAATCAAAGTGTTCATTAAAATATGCTCCGCCGGCTCCGAATACCAGTCTGTCAGATATTTTTACACCTGCGGATCCTGAAAATACAGATCCCATCGGCAAAGTAAGGGCAGCGTCTGCTTCAGCAGCAGGTTTTATGTTTTTCCAGCTGAACTGGGCTGAAGCGTCTAATGAAACTAAAGCAAATAGTGCGGAGATCAACAAGATGGTAATTTTCTTCATGACTAATTCTGTTTTTTCTATATACCAGAATACAGAAATGCCAAAACCTTGCAGACCTCCGCCTGAAATTTACGGGATATTTTTCTTCTCGGCAGTCCAGCCTTCGCGGGAGCTGAGGCCGCATGGCTCGCCCTTGAAAAGCTTTCCGGCTTCGGCATCGCTCTTGAGCTGCCACTGCAGCCATGCCGTAGCAACTACGGAGAATTCGCCGCCGTATGGCTGGCCGTAAGTGCCGCCGTGGCCAACAGGATAGTTGGCTGCGAAGACAGGGACATGGTTGATTCTCTTGAAGTCGTCCATTCCGTTCTCATAAGCGATATCGGTCTTGCCTCCGAGGATATAGATAACCGGAGTATGGATCTCTGCGAGACGCTCCTTTGCAGGCATCGGCATCCCGGGCACTGCGGTAGCTGCATTGGTCTGGTTGAAAAGGCCGCTGTTGCAGATCATTATGGTCTTGATCCTCGGGTCCTTCGCGACGTCGAGAGTCTGGAGTCCGCCGCATGACATACCGGCGACAGCAATGTTCCAGACATCGATTTTGCCGTAGTACTGGCTCTCCGGATCGGAGTTCTGGGCAATGATCCAGTTGATGCCGTCAGTGAGCTTCGAAGAAGCAGACATTCCGGCCCTGACCCTGGCGCCGGCCTCGTCCGGCATGGTGCCGATTGCGATTACTATGAATCCGTGGGATGCAATCTCGTTGAGAAAGCGGACATGCTCCCATGGGGAATCGGTGCAGGCCCCGTTGCCCCACACCAATACAGGCAGCGGGTTGCTGCTGTCGAATACGGAGAGATCCTGCGGTTTGAAGATTGTGTGGGTCGTAAGAGAACCGTCAGTAACCATTACGGCCTTGTATTCTCCCGTGCCTCCGTTCTCGAAGGCGAGCGATTTGATGTCCTGCCCATAGGCAGAGACGGCGCCGGCAAGCGCCAGCACAAAGATCAGAATCTTTTTCATTGAAATATGTGTTTTACAATTAAGGTCTCGTCTGACCTCGCCCGTCGATAAGCCACTTGTACGTAGTCATTTCCCGCAAAGCCATCGGACCTCTCGGCCCGAGTTTCTGCGTGCTGATGCCGATCTCGGCACCAAGCCCGAACTGCGCTCCGTCCGTAAAACTTGTCGGGGCATTTACATATACACAGGCGGCGTCAACCTCCGCCTGAAATCTTTGTGCGTTAGTTGTGTTCTCTGTAATGATGCACTCGCTGTGGCCTGAACCATGGAGACGTATATGCTCCAGAGCTCCGTCGAGGGAATCGACCGTCTTCAGGGCCATCTTATAATCCATGAATTCGGTACCGAAGCTCTCTTCGGTGGCATGCTCCAGCTTAGGGTAGCTGCCTTCCAGAGCCTTGTAGGCCCTGTCGTCGGCATAGATCAGCACATTCTTCTCCGCAAGCGGAGCGCAGAGCTTCCCGAGGTCGGAAAGCCTTGACGAATGCACGATAAGACAGTCGAGCGCGTTGCAGACGCTGACCCTGCGGGTCTTGGCGTTGCAGACGATGGCGGTCCCCATGGCGAGGTCTCCGTCAGCGTCGAAATATGTGTTTACCACTCCGGCTCCGGTCTCGATCACCGGAATCTTCGCGGTATTCCTTACGAAGTCGATGAGCCTGCGCCCTCCACGCGGGATGCAGACGTCGATATAGCCCACAGCCTCCAGCATCTCTCCGGTAGCCTCATGGGTGGAAGGCAGCAGTTCGGCTACGGCCGGATCGATATTGAACTCGGAGAGGACTCCGCTGATGACCTTCAGTATGGCCTTGTTGGAAGACTCGGCGTCCCTTCCGCCCTTGAGCACGCAGGCGTTGCCGCTCTTGAAGCAGAGCGAGAATACATCCGCAGTGACGTTAGGCCTTGCCTCGAAAACCACTCCGATGACTCCGAACGGAACGCTGATCTTGCGAAGTCTCAGCCCGTTTTCCAGAGTCCGGTCTTCCAGAATCATCCCCAGAGGTGACGGCAGGTCGGCCACATGTCTCATGTCGGACGCGATGCCTTCGATCCTGACGGGAGTGAGCTTCAGGCGGTCGTAAAGAGGGTTTGCCGGGTCCATGCGGGAGAGGTCCTCCGCATTTGCCCTGAGTATGGTTTCCTGTTCCTTGACGAGCCTGTCGGCCACGGCCTTCAGTATCTCGCTTCTCTTTTCGTCCGGAACTGTCTGAAGCTCTCTGGATGCCGCCTTTACCTTGGCGAATGTTTCTGTAAGCATTATTCGAGATATAAGTAATCGTAATGGACTATTGGTTTCATGTCATGGACCCCGATCCCAGCCCTGGCCTCATCGCTGCCGTAGGCGACTCTGCCGACTCCGATGGCCTTCCCGGCAGCGTCGGCAATCGTAACTATGTCCCCCTCCTCGAAGTCGCCCTCGACGGCGGTGACCCCGACCGGGAGGATGCTGACGGCCTTCTCGCCGCGGACGGCGCGGACTGCCTTGTCGTTGAGGGTGATGACGCCCTTGGAGAAGCTGTCGCTGTGGGCGATCCATTTCTTTATGGTCGAGACCTTCTCTTCGGAAGGAGTGAATTCGGTATGGACAGTCGAGTCCGGATGCAGCAGCAGGTCGAGAAGTATGTTGTCCTTCCGGCCATTGGCGATGATGACCCTGATGCCTTCAGAGGCGACCTTGCGGGCAATCCGGCATTTCGTGATCATGCCCCCGCGCCCGAAGCCGCTCTTCTCTGCGGTGATGAATGAACCCAGATCGTCGTTCTCGCCTATCTCCGGGATGACGGTTGAAGCCGGGTCTTTCGGAGAGCCGTTGTAGATGCCGTCGATGTTGCTCAGGATGATCAGCGTCGTCGCGTCCATCATCGAGGCTATGAGCCCGGAGAGCTCGTCGTTGTCGGTAAACATAAGCTCCGTCAGGCTGGCGGTGTCGTTTTCGTTGACTATCGGAAGGACTCCGTTGTCGAGCATGACCTCCATGCAGCCGCGCTGGTTGAGGTATTGGGTGCGGGACGAGAAGTTCTCCTTCATGGTCAGTACCTGGCCGATATGTATGCCGTACTCGCGGAAGAGGGTGTAGTAGCGGTTCATCAGGCGGACCTGGCCGACGGAGGAGAAAAGCTGGCGGCGGGCTACGCTGTCGAGGGTCTTTTCTGTCTTGAGTTCGTCTTTTCCGCTGGCGACCGCACCGCTGGAAACCAGAATGACCTGATAGCCTTTCTCGCGGAGGGCGGCAATCTGGTCGACGATCGCCGACATCCTGGTGGAGTCGAGACGGCCGTCGCTGCGCGTCAATACGTTACTTCCTACTTTTATTACGATTCTGCTCATTTGACCGATGCTTTAAGTCCGCGGATCACTGAATTGGTAAATCCGGCCTCCTCCATGGCGTTGAGGCCCTTTATGGTCAGTCCTCCAGGGGTCGTCACCTTGTCAATCTCGGCCTCCGGATGGTTGCCCGAAGCCTTAAGCAGATCGACTGCGCCGCGCATAGTCTGGAGCACGATTTTCTCGGCAAGGTCGGCCTTGAATCCGAGCTCGACTCCGCCTTCGGAGGCTGCGCGCACATATCTCATCGCGTAGGCTATCCCGCAGGATGCGAGCGCCGTCGCGGCAGGGAGCTGTTTTTCAGTTATGACCATGGCATCGCCCATGGCAGCGAAGACTGTCCGCACCTGCTCCGCCGACTTCGCGTCGGAGACGACCGGCACGATAAAGGTCATCGAGGCTCCGATCGAGATCGCGGTGTTCGGCATTATTATGAAAATTCTGAGGGATTTCTTATCTCCGAGGGCTGCCCGGATCGAGGCTCCGCTTACGCCTGCGGCACATACGAGGACGCTCTCGCAGGAGGCGTCCAGAGCCGGGGCTATCTCTCCGAGGACCTGTTCTACCAGCCAGGGCTTCACGGCGACGACGACGGAGGCGGCACCGGAGGCTGCCTTGACGTTGTCTGAAGTCACATTGGCGCCCATCGCGGCGAACTTCTCGAGTTTGCCGGCTGACGGGTTGGATACGGTCATTTCCCCTGGAGCGCATGCTCCGCTTTTCAGGAGCCCTTCGGCGATGGCACCACCCATTGCGCCGGCTCCTATGATGGCATATTTCATATTGCTACGGATGTTACTGACTAGCAAATATAATAAAAATCACTAAGATACCGCTTTCTTTGTCTTAGGTATGAACTGTCTCGGCGAAAAATTCACTATTGTGACTCCGAGGAAGACCAGAACTGTAGCCAGACCTTTCTGCCAGTTCATCGTATCGAGCCCGATCGCCAGGCTTATGACCATTGCGACTACAGGCTGGACGTAGCTGTACATGCATACGATGTAGGGCCGGAGCTTCTTCTGGCCGAACGGAATCAGGAAGTAGGAGACAAAGGTCGCTCCGATGATGACGTAGGCGGTCTGCAGGATGATGCCGGACGGGATGGCGGAATATGGGACCGAAATCAGTTCTTTGAATCCGAAGGGGAGGGCGTAGGCGCTCGAGAACATGAACATCCAGGTCATGAAAGTTATGACGCTGTATTTCTGGATCAGGGGCTTGAAGATGCCGACGTAGAGGGCGAAACTGAGGGTGTTGACCAGCATAAGGGCTATGCCGCCGATTGTGGTGTGGTCGGCGCCGCCTCCGACGGTGCGGGTGTTGAGAATCAGCATCAGCACTCCTGCTATGCTGAGGGCCATGCCGGCGACTCCATGGGCTGAAATCCTGTCTTTGATGGCGATTGCCGCTATGACCATTGTCATGACCGGGCTGAGGACGCTCATGATGGAGGCGTCGATTGCCGTTGTCATGGTTATTGCCTTAAGGAAGGAAAACTGGGTCAGGAACATGCCCAGGAAGGAGGCTACGGCTATTTTCCAGATATCGGAGGTCTCGACGCGGATGCTCTTGCGGAAGACCAGTCCGGAAAGGACGAAGAGGGTGAGGGCTCCGAGGGCTCTAAGAAGATACAGGGCCATCGGCGAGATCAGTCCGTTGTTTGCTATGTTCTTGCAACAGATTATGTTGAATCCGAAGATCAGATAGGCAGTCAGGCAGGCCAGATTGCCTTCGAGGATGCCTTTGCCGTTGTTTTCCATTTTCACGACCGCAAAGTTAAAAATTATTCCGATATTTGCAGTATGGAAGTACGCGCAAAAAAGGCTTTAGGTCAGCATTTTCTGACTGATCAGAACATAGCGAAAGCTATCGTCGACGCTCTTGGCGCCGGCGGGGTCCGGGATGTCCTCGAAATCGGTCCCGGAATGGGAGTGCTGACTCAGTATCTGCTTGCCCGCGAGGATCTGGATCTCCGTCTTGTGGAGATCGACGGAGAGTCCGTGGAGTATCTGATGGCTCATTTCCCGGGGATGCAGGGACGCCTCGTCCAGGACGATTTCCTGAAGATGAATCTCTCGAAGATATTCAAGGGGGAATTCAGGGTGATCGGCAATTTTCCGTACAATATCTCTTCGCAGATTTTCTTCAAGATCCTGGACAACAGGGAGGCTGTCCCTGAGGTTGTCTGCATGATCCAGAAGGAGGTTGCGGAGCGTATTGCCGAGAAGCCCGGTACGAAGACTTACGGTATTCTCTCGGTAATGCTACAGGCGTGGTACGATATCGAATATCTTTTCTCTGTCGGTTCCGGAGCATTTGCTCCGCCGCCTAAGGTGCAGTCTGCGGTCATACGCCTCCGCAGGAATTCGCGTACCGATCTTGGCTGCGACGAGGCTCTCTTCAAGTCGATTGTGAAGGCCTCCTTCGGCCAGCGGCGCAAGACTCTGCGTAATTCTATTAAACAGATTGCAAGGGACATGGCTGCGCGTCGCGGTCTTGACGACCAGGCTCTCGCCGCTTTTCTATCCGACCCGGTCTTTGACCTCCGTCCGGAGCGCCTTTCCGTCGAGGACTTCATCGCCCTCACCCTCCGTTTCCAGTCATAACTCTTTTCCTGACAAAAAATTAAAAGCAATAGAAACAATAGTTAAAGGGAGTCCAATCTATAATGGATACCTTTGCCACTATCAACTAAATAATTAGCCCTTGTATGAAACTACTGTTAAAACGTTTCAAATATCTTTTGCCCCTGCTAGTCTCTTCCGGGCTGGCGCTTTCCTGTTCTTCCAAGAAAGGTGAGGTGGTTTGTCCTGAAGTGGATAAGCCTATGATGGTGCTGTGTAACAGGGATTGCAATTATATGAAAACATCATTACGTGAAAATGATGATGTTTTATTCCTGGAGATCCAAACAACAAGTGATGAGCGTTTATGCGATCCGATATTTATGGAAAAAAGTTGGACGGATGAAGCATTGATAAAGAAAGGTGACTCTATTATAGAGGAGCAAATCCGCAGGTGGTATGAGATGTCTTATCCTGAGGGGCAGATTCGGTGGGGCCACATTGAGAGAGTCGACGTAGCTTTTTTATATCTCAATTATGAGTATAGAAGTGATTGTCTGAAAGACATGACGATTTCCGCTAATTCATCGTTGTTCGGAAGGGATGCGGGAAGTAATCTTGCAGATATGTTTTCATTTATTTTTTATGATAATGTAACTAAAGATTTTAATCGATTCATTTTTACCTCAGACAAAGAACTTAAAGGCATAATTGAAGATGGCATGCCATTTACCGATTATCTTACGTATGAACCGATAGTTCTTCCTATTATACGACTTGCTTTTTCCGAACTTCCGCCGGAGCTGCCGGTGGAGACGGACCTCACGGTTGAAATGACCCTCGGCAATGGCAAGACCCTCTCCGACACTGTCCATGTTAAACTAACCGACTGATTGAG
>JAEEGK010010649.1_pt1 | contig 21183 bp, 11 predicted proteins | sample 8958771 | NCBI WGS metagenome assembly JAEEGK01 (sample SAMN16246547, study PRJNA631951) | gut metagenome | biome: gut microbiome; feature: rumen; material: SC-attached | host: Bos | place: Iran: Karaj | collected 2018-10 | reverse complement strand
GCCTTCGTAGGAGAAATATCCATGCTTCAGTGGAACGGCCACCGTATCCACCGGCGCCTCCTGCGCATACAGCGCAGCAGTCGAAAGGAAAAATGACAGGAGCAAGAGTACAATCTCCCGATTACGAATTACTGACATGATGACCCTCCAAATATTTTTTCTTCCATGCGGCTTTATCGCTGGTCCGGGAGCATCCGGTGTACAAGTCGGTAGCGACCTCCTCAAGCACAGGCAGCAGCTCCAGATGCTCTTTGAAATAGTCCGGGATGGCATCAAAGCCGTGAATCAAACCCATGATATTACCACAGATGGCACCCGTCGAATCACTGTCACCACTGTGGTTTACCGCAGCCACAACGGCATCCTCAAAGCTGTCGGTATGTTTCAATGCGCAGTAAACGGCAATGGCAAGAGCTTCTTCGCCTGTCCAGCCTTCACCGAGTTCGCGGATGCATTCCTCATCGGGGAGGTCTCCGGAAGCTAAGTCGACGGCAAGCATCATCAGGCGTCCCAGCGTGCCGATGGCGGCCGGAAACTTATCATACGTATTGGATTCTCCCCCACCTTGGAGCTTTACCATGCTCAGCTCCCGGACACAGATAAACACCAATTTCTCCAGCTCCTTCCGGCCAACGACCTGGCCACACTTGGTAATCTTGTCAAGCAGCATGATCAGGAAGGCAGCAGGCATGAACCCCAATGGGTTGTTATGGGTAATATCAGCGACGGCTCCTCCCAGTGAGTACATGAACTCAGCGCCCATTGTCTCTCGAAGATCATGGCACAATGCAACCGGCGCGACACGCATCACGCCGCCACAACCTTTGCTGTTGTTTTCATGGTCAATGCCCTGCACAATGTTGCGGAGAGAGCCCATACAGGTAATGCCGGGCGCACGGAGCGAATGAAGTTCCTGTACCTCGAAAAGCCAGCTGGAATGTTGCTTTTGTAACTGGAAATTCTGTGGCTTGGTCAAATATTTCAATATTTGCAATGTTTATTCCCGGTAACCTCTGGATAGATCCAAGTTATCGGGTTTCGCATTTCTTGTGCTAAGATACAATAAAAACAGCTTTAACGTAGCTGGAGGACATCTCTCTGATTTACTGTCGTTTGTGGAATATCGCCCCATAGCTGCAATGGTGGGTGATAGTGTACTATTACATGACTGTCAGCAATTTGACCTCCAGCTAAATGTCGGAGACCACAAGAGGACGGACAACTGGCACCTCTATATTTCCGCCCAATCTTGACGGAAAATAGCTAAATTTGTATTCGAACGAATGCGACGACCATGAAAAAACTATATCTCCTAGCCCTGCTCCTGTTTGCCTGCAACCTTGTGTTCGGGCAGGAGGTGGAGGCGATCAATTTGGGGGAGAGGGACCAGAGTATTACGGCGTTGAACAGGAATTACTACGGGGCGGCGGTCCACATCCAGAGAATGGACCACGGTTCGGTCTGGTCCGTCACGCCGGAATATGGCCGGATCATTAACAATTATATCAGCATGGGCGTCAACGGGAAATTGATGTGGTACAATACTTCGGATTCCGGGATGGGTATCGTTGTCCATCCTTATGCCCGATTCCATACTTCTTTTCCCAGGCCGTTTCCCAACCTGTTCCTGGACCTGGGATACGACTTCAGCCGGCGTTCGTACGACAAGGCCGGGCGGATGCCGACCTACTGCCACGATTTCGGCCTGCGTCCCGGTCTCATCGTCCCATTCTCTTCCCATTTCGCCTTATTCATGCAGATTTCCTTCTGGGGCTACCAATGGACGCAGACAGACGGTGTCAGGACCGGCTCCTGGAAATTCTTCCGCCACGACGCGAACGACATCGCGGTCGGATTCTGTTTCTATATCTAAATACAATCTATGAAGACGAACAAGGAATTTATGACGCCGCGGATCAAGTATTTCGTGCTGCTGCCGCTGGTGCTGGCTGTGACGGTCTTTCTGCTGGCCGTGCCGACCGGTTTCTTCGGGATTGACGGCCTGACCGTCGTACAACAACGTGTCATCGCGCTCTTTGTCTTTGCAGCGCTGATGTGGATGACCGAGATCATCCCGAACTGGACAACTTCCCTGCTGGTCGTCGTGCTGGCGTTGCTCACGGTCTCAGACAAGGGCATCAGCTTTGTCTGTGATCCCAAGTTCGGGCAGCTTGTCGACTACAAGCATATCCTGTCATCTTTTGCCGATCCGGTGGTAATGCTCTTCCTGGGCGGGTTCGTCCTGGCCATCGTGGCGCAAGAATACGGGCTCGACGTAACCCTGGCCCGCTACCTGCTCAAACCCTTCGGCAAACGTCCCCGGATGGTCCTGCTCGGCTTCCTGCTGGTCATCGCCATCTTCTCCATGTTCATGTCGAATACAGCCACCGCCGCGATGATGCTGGCGCTGCTGACGCCCGTTCTCGCTTCGATGCCGGCCGACGACCCGGGTAAAGGAGCGCTGGTTCTTGCCATACCGTTGGCTGCCAACCTGGGCGGCATCGGCACCCCGATCGGCACGCCGCCCAACGCGACGGCCGTACGCTTCATGGCAGAGGCCGGAAACAATGTGACCTTCATGGAATGGTCCGTCCGCATGATTCCCTTCGTGCTGATCATGGTACTGGTTACCTGGCTGATCCTTCCGCTTTTCCTGCCCTTCAAGTCGAAGACGGTGGAGCTGCAGATTCCGGAAAGCAAGCGGTCCGCGGACTGGCGTACCTGGGTGGTATGGATCACTTTCGTGGGTACCATCCTGCTCTGGGCAACGGAAAGCCTTACCGGCATCAGCTCGAACATCGTGGCAATGATCCCGCTGGGCGTCCTGACGGTTACGGGTATTTTCGGGAAAGAGGAAATCAAGAAAATCGACTGGACGGTGCTCTGGCTCGTCGCCGGCGGCTTTGCGCTCGGAACGGCGATGGAAGAGAGTGGCCTCGCCAACAAACTGCTGACTGCCATTCCTTTCGGATCGATGAAGGTGGTTACGGTGGTCCTGCTCTCCGGATTTGTCTGCTTCCTGCTTTCGGTTTTCATCAGCAATTCCGCAACGGCCGCGATGATCATTCCGATCATGCTCGTCGTGGCCAAAGGCATGTCTGATCCTTCTGCAGCCAACCAGGATGCCTTCCTCGCCCTGGGCGGAACCGATGTGCTGATTGCCTTCGTGGCCATGTGTGCCTCGCTGGCCATGGTCTTCCCCATCTCTACCCCGCCCAATGCCATCGCTGCCGGTACAGGCCTCATACGCTCTCGCGACATGGCCCGCGTCGGCCTGCTCGTCGGCATCATCGGCTTTCTCTTCGGCTTCGTCTGGCTGACGAAGATATTCCCGTTCTGATCTTATAAAGTGATTAATCCATATGCGCAGATTGATCATACTAACCGTATTACTCGGGTATACACTGGCTGCCTTTGCCCAGAATAGCACAGTCTCTTTCGATGATTTTGAAAACCCGCCCCGTGAAGCGCGACCATATGTGTGGTGGCACTGGATCAACGGGAACACATCCCGGGACGGCATCCGCAAGGACCTGGAATGGCTGGACCGCAGCGGCATCGCGGGCTTGCACCAGTTTGATGCGGGCGGTGCGATGATGCAGGGACTTCCGCCGGTAGTGAAGCAGACACCTTATCTGGGAAAGGATTGGAGAGATAATTTTGCATACGCGATCCGCCTGGCCGATTCGCTGGGCATGGAGACCGGCATCGCCTCTGCGCCGGGCTGGAGTTCCACGGGCGGGCCGTGGGTGGAACCTGCCGATGCCATGAAGAAGCTCACCTGGCGCACGCTGGAAGTGAAAGGCGGCAGCCGCCAGACCATCACCTTGCCTGCGCCCTACACTACGATCGGCAAATTCCTGAACGCCGATCCAGGCATGTATGCCACGGTCTTTGAGAAAATGACGCCCTGGTACGAAGACATTGCGGTGGTGGCGGTCCGCGTACCTGAGGAAGAACGCACCCTGGCCGAACTGGCCGCGACGGTCTCTTCCAGTGGCGGCAGCTTTATGCTGGAACAGCTTACGAACGGCGATATTTCTGACGGTGCCGAGCTGCCGCTCAACGCTTCCGGCACACATGCCTGGATCCAGTACAGTTTTCCGGAACCGGTCACCATCCGTTCCTATACGCTGGCCGGCGGAGAAATGAACGATACCTTCGCCACGGAACGCAGCTACAACAACTATCTGCTGTTCAGTCAGGACGGTGAGCAATGGGAAGAGCTGTGCCGCATTCCGTCCAGCCCGGTTCCGCAGCTGACGGCCGATATTCCGGCGACTACGGCCCGCTATTTCCGGCTGATGGTCGTGAATCCCGAGCCGGATTACAGCCTCATCTATTACGGTTTCCCGATGGTCTATCCTACCGGCACCCGCATCCATGAATGGAAGCTCCATACGGTCCCCAAAGTGAACCATGCCGAGGAAAAGGCAGGCTTCGCCTCGCCCGTGGACCTGGGCGACTATCGTACGCCGGCATCACATGCCACCGTTGCGGAGACCATTGACCTGACCCCGCTGCTCCGTCCCGACGGAACGCTGGTCTGGAATGTGCCGGCCGGTCGCTGGCGCATCTACCGTTTCGGCACATCCCTTACCGGTAAGCAGAACCATCCCGCCCCGCCCGAAGCGACGGGCCTGGAAGTCGACAAGCTCGATCCCGACGCCTGGGACCGGTATTTCCATCAGTATCTGGACCTGTACAAAGACGCCGCGGACGGCATGCTGGGTCCCCGGGGCATCCGCTACCTGATGATCGACAGCTATGAAGCCGAATGGATGACCTGGACGCCCCGCATGGAACAGGTATTCCGCAACGCCAGAGGTTATGAGCTCAGGCCCTGGCTGCCTGCCCTGGCCGGAGAAATCCTCTGCAGTCCGGAAGAGACCGAGGCTTTCCTCTTTGACTGGCGGGAAACACTCGGGGAGCTTTTCGCTGCCAATTACGACCGCGTGAACGACATCCTCCGGGAATACGGCATGGCCGGAAGATACACCGAAGGCCATGAATCCAGCCGCACCTTCGTCGGTGACGGCATGGACGTCAAGCGCAGCGCCACCATCCCGATGGCGGCCATCTGGACCTCCGATACCCATACGGAGATCATCAACACGGCAGATATACGGGAGTCCGCCTCCGTAGCCCATCTCTACGGGCAGAACATCGTCGCCGGCGAAACTTTTACGGCCAATGGCATGTACGGGAACGCCTACGGCTGGTATCCCGGCAATTTGAAGATCACTGCCGACCTGGCGCTGCTCAGCGGCCTGAACCGCTTTTTCATCCACGAAAGCGCCCATCAGCCTTCGGACGAGCTGCAGCCCGGCCTGGGCCTGCTGATCTTCGGCCAATGGTTCAGCCGGCACGAGACCTGGGCTGATTATGCGAAGTATTGGACGGATTACCTTGCCCGAAGCTGCTACCTGCTCCAGCAGGGCCATTACGTGGCGGATGTCCTGGTCTACTACGGGGAAGGCACCAACGTCGTGGCCGAATACTGGCGGGCCCATCCGGAGGTGCCGGCAGGCTACTCCTACGATTTCTGCAGTCCGCACGCCCTGCTGAACTGCCTTTCCGTCAAGGACGGACGGGCCGTGACGGAAAGCGGGATGGCTTATCGGATGATTGCACTGGGTAAGGGTGCTCGGACGATGAGCCTGGAAATCCTCAAGAAGATACACCAGCTGGTTTGCGGCGGGGTGTTTCTGATCGGCGAGGAGCCGGAACGGATGGCCGGTCGCTGTGACGATCCGGCTGAATTCGAACGCCTGAAGGCCTCCATCTGGCACAGCGGCCGCAGCAATGTCTATACCGGCAGCATCGCTCAGGGGATGGCCCGTTCCGGCGTCGCGCCGGATTTCCAGTCGTCGGCCGATGGCGTCCGCTTCGTGCATCGCGCGGATGGCGACAAGGATATCTACTGGCTCCGTAATTTCAGCGGTAAAGAAGTGGACACGGACATCGTCCTTCGCGATGCCCGTGGCACGCTCACCGTGCTCGATCCGGTAAGCGGAAAACCGTTGTACGGCGCTTTACGGGATGGCAAGCTGCATCTGGGCGCAGACGACGCGCTGTTTATCGTAGCGGATCCTGCAGCCGCACCGGCTGTGGAGCCTGAACCCTTGCGGCCCGTCGGTGCAATTGCACTGAACGATCCCTGGACGCTGTCCTTCAAGGGGATGGATGCACCCGAAGGTATCCGGCAATGGCAGGAGCTCCGCCCGCTGAATGAATCGGAAGAACCGGCCGTCCGGTATTTCTCCGGCACGGCTACCTACACGAATACTTTCACGCTTCCCCGTAAAGGCATTCCCGCCGGCCTCTCCATCGACTTGGGAGAAGTGGGCCAGATGGCTGATGTTTTCGTGAACGGCGAGCATGTGGACTTCCTGTGGAAAGCCCCGTACAAGACCGTTTTCACCGGCACGCTGAAGCCAGGCAAAAACACTATCGAGATCCGCGTCGTCAATCTCTGGGTCAACCGCCTGATCGGCGATATGCAGCCCGGCGCCGAAGGACACAGCTTCTCGCCTGTGCCCTTCTACAAAGCAGACAGCCCCCTGCTTCCTTCCGGCCTCATCGGCCCCGTCCGTCTGGAGGGGCTTCGCTGACGCTTCCATCCTCACAAAGGGACTCCAGTGAGGATGGGAGGCCGAAAAACAAGCTCCCGTCCTCATTTCTGGCTGAAATTGAGGACGGGAGATGTGATGAGATGCCGGATCAAGTCCGGCATGACGTCAAGTCAAGTCCGGCATGACGGAATACTACTTGAACAGCTTCGGAACGAATTCGCTGAGGTATATGCGCCAGTTGCGCCAGATGTGGCCACCGTCGGTACCCATGAAGGTGTAAGGGTACTTGTTGTCGTCGAGCTTCTTCATGAAGTCGCGGTTGGCCTGGATCAGGAAGTCGGTGTCGCCGCAGCCGATCCACAGGAGTTTCGGTTTCTTGGAGAAGTAGGTGGACAGCTTCTTGTCGAAATCCTGGTAGATGGGGCTGACGTTCGGGTCGTTCACGCCGATGGCGGCGGAGAACATACCGGACCAGCCGAACATGTCAGGATAGTTGATCGTGTTGTACAACGTGTGGAAACCGCCCATCGACAGACCGCAGATAGCGCGGGAATCCTTCTTGGCGATGGTGCGGTAGTGGCTGTCGATGAACTTCACGACCTCGGGGAACGAAGTCTCGAAGGTACCTTCCATGGTCTGGGGCAGCTGCATCGTCGGACGGGTGTAGTCCGTGGAGTTCTCCAGCGGAGCGGCCTCCTGCGAGATGTTGCCGTTGGTGAAGACCACGATCATCGGCTTGGCTTCGCCGCGGGCGATCAGGTTGTCGAGAATCTGCGTGGCACGACCCTGCGTGACCCATGCATCCTCGTCGCCGCCGATGCCATGGAGCACGTACAGCACGGGATATTTGGTCTTCGTGTTCTCCTCATAGCCGGCCGGCGTGTAGACGGTCAGGCGACGGTCGAAACCGGCGGTCTTCGAGGGATACCATACCTTCGACACTGTTCCGTGGGGAACGCGGTGGATGGCATAGAGGTCGCTGCGCTCACCGGCCTTGGGGACGAGCAGGACGCTGGTCAGCGAGGCGATGTCGCGGTTGACGAATACGTTGTTGTTGTCGATGACACTGTTGCCGTCGACGATCATCGTGTAGGTGTACATTTCAGGAGCCACGACGAACGGCGTGGTGTATTCCCACACACCGCCCGGACCTTCCTTCAGGTCGGCGACGCCGGGAGCGTCATAAGTCATCTTGTTGCCGTTGAATTCGACTTCCAGTTTCTGCGTAGGAAGGAAGTCACCGGTAACCTGCACTTTCACGGCCTTGGGGGCGCGGTAGCGGAACGTCACCGTTCCGTCGGGATTGATGACGGGAGATTCCACATTGGGGCCTCCCCAAAGGGCCTGCTGTGCAAAGGCCGAAACAGTCAGCATAAGGGCTGCAATAATTACAATTGTTCTTTTCATATTGAATGATTTAGATGCCCGGTCGGAGCCGGGCATGACGGATTATTTAAAACTCTCACCGGCCTTTTTCAAGGCTTTCGGAAGGCATTCCTGCCAGAAGTTCCAGTAATGGATGCCCGGGCGGACAATCCACTCGCAAGTCAGGCCCTGGGCCTTCATATAGTCGGCCACTTTTTCGGCATCGGCGTTGTTGACCGTCGTATCCTCCGTCCCCACCTCGATGGTGAAGCCCGGAAAGACCTTCCTGTCGGACTGGGCGTCGATGAGCGCCTTGAACGATTTGACGTCGGTCGCCGGACTCATGGCATACGCATATCTGAACTTGGCGGGATACTTCAGCGCGTGGTACAGCGTGCCGTAGCCACCCATCGAGAGCCCGGCGACAGCACGCTTGCCGTTGCACTTGTAGAGCTTTTCAACCTGCGGGATCAATTCCTCGTGCAGATAGGTCTCATAGTCTCCCACATAGAAGGTAGTCAGCGCATCGGGCATCACGACAACCATCGGGGTGCCGCCCTGGGCAACATAATCACGATAAATGTTGACCAGGTTGCCCTTTTCGGCCCATGCGTTTTGATCGTCGCCATAGCCGTGAAGCAAATACAGGAATGGAAGCGCACGCTGCGGCTCTGCGCCTTCCGGCAACCACACCGTGTACTTCATGTCCCGCTTCATCACCGAACTCCGAATCGTCTGGTTCTTGAGCAGCAGCGACGTAACTTCCGGCTCAGACTTCAGTTTCGGCACCGGATCGCAGGCACTGAGCGTGAAAACACTCAGTGCCAGCGTCCAGGCAGACCATAGAAAAACGGGCAGGAAGCGTCGCATTATCCGACGGCGATGATACAGGTAAAGCTATAACCCGTGGAGCCCGTGAAGGTCAGGCTGCCGTCCGCTCCCTGCGTGACCGTCACCGTTTCTCCGGCGTTGATATCCACGCGAGTGCCGTCTTTCATATAGAAGGAGCCACCGGAGATACCCCAGTCGGGGAAGTTGTAACCATTGCAGACCAGACCCGGTTCTGAAGCATATTCCTGGCAATCGTAGGTGCCGGAAAGATTGGTCTCGCCGTCCGCGAGCAGTAATTCGAACACAGCGAGAACGGCATCGCCGTCATACATCGTCACCGTGTGCTTCATCACCGTACTGCCCTCGGCAACGGGGCCGACAACTTCGTCGGCATCGTAAACCGTCACGTCGCCGCCGCCCGGGGTATAGTCCGGACCGGCAGCTGAGAAGGAATAGCCCGTGGAGCCCTTGAATTCATAGGCGCCCTTGGCCAGTTTCTTCACTTCGAGGGTCTCACCGGCATTGATGTCCACGCGGACACCGTCCTTCATGTAGAAGGAGCCGCCGGAAATGCCCCAGTCAGGGAAGTTGTAGCCGTTGCAGACCAGGCCCGGCTCGGAAGCGTATTCCTTGCACTCATACGTGCGGGCCAGTTCGTTGTCACCTTCTTCGAGCAGCAACTCGAACACGGCGATCAGGGCGTCGCCCTCCGTAATGTGGATGGTGTGTTTCATCACCGAGCTGCCTTCTTCGATCGGAGCGACCGATTCGGTATAATCATACTCGATAGAGGGGCCGGACGGCGTCAGTTCGGGAATCTCACCCGTGAAGGTAGCCCAGTTCGGATAGGTTTCCTCGCTGCCCCAGGTGATGGTATATTTCGAGCCCTTCTTCGTCACGGTGATGGGTTCCTTGTCGATGTGCGTCACAGTAGGCCATTCCCACCAGCAGGTGCCCCAGTGCATAATGCCCATTCCCCATTCGCTGAGGTCGTATTCATAACCGGGTGCGTACTGGCCGGGGCCCACGTTGTCGTGGTCGACGGCGGGCAGATAGACACCCTCGGCCAGGAAGCCGTCGGCGCTGTAGAGGTCAGTTGTCAAGGCATAGCCGTCGCCCTCGGGCGTACCCATCATATCGAGTCGCATGTCGTCGGTACCCAACTTGATGGTCACGGTGTTGCCGGCATTGGCCTGTGCAACCAGCAGTTTCGTCAGCACCACCGGTTCCGGATCGGGTTCGAAGTGGAGATTGCCGGTCCAGGAGAGTTTGTAAGCCGCACCGCCCGCTACGAAGAGAATGGCTTTGATGCGGTAGGAAGAACCTTCCTGCTGCGTCACGGTGATGGTACCGGTTTCGACCTGCGTACCGTTGACAGAGGTCTTGCCGAGGACGAAGTTGCCTTTCTTGGCGATGGCTTCCGGTGCCTCTGTATAGGCATTGGAAGTCAGGCAGTAGGAATCACCGATGAGGGTGGCATTGAGCGTAACGGAGCCGCCCAGATGAAGGTCGAAGTAACGTTTACCGTCGACTTTGTAGGCATCACAGCTGACGAGGGAGAAATCTTCTCCTACGGTCGGAGGCGTGAAAACGCCCTCGAGCGGATCGAGCACTGACGTCTGGCAGGATACCAGCATCAGCAGCATGCAACCGATCAGAAATATATACTTTTTCATATTCTTGACAGTTTTTTGACGATTAATAGCCCGGGTTCTGGACGATATTGGAATTCAGACGGATCTCGGTAGCAGGATAAGGAAGTTTGTCGTGTTTGCCGGGTTTGAAGCCGTAGGTCGGATTGCCGCAACCGACATACTTCACCTGACCGTTCACCTGAAGTTCAGGATACTGGTTGCCGTTGTCGGACATCTTGCTGCCCTCACCCCAACGGAGCAGATCCTGGAAGCGGGTACCTTCGCCGAAAAGTTCGAGGCGTTTCTCGAGCTTGATGTCGTCGAGCGTCACACCATTCTTGGCGGGAAGATGGGCACGGGCACGGACCATATTGACATATTCGGCAGCCTTGGCGGTGTTGCCGGCGGCCAGATGGGCCTCGGCGCCGCAGAGGAGCACCTCGGCATAACGCATCCAGATGGTGTTGGCCATATAGACAAAGTCGTTGCCCATGCCACGCTCCTCAGCGAGGATGCGGAGTTTCCACATGAAGAAACCTTCACCGATCACAGGGCTCTTGAGCGTGATGCCCAGTTCGCTGTTGATCTGATCCAGGGTCTTGAGGGAGTTGTTCAGGCGGTATCCGTTCACACCTTCGTCTTTCACGAAATCATCATACAGGCTCTTGCTGGGAACGCGGAAGCCCCAGCCGGTATTCATGATCGGCGTGTCGGAGGGCCAGTTCATCTTGTCCATACGCCAGTTGGTCATCAGGGCGTACATCGAGAAGTTCTGGAAAGAGTCGTTGTCATCGTGGATGCGGTTGCTCTCGAAGAGGATCTCGCTGTTGTGCTTGTGGGAAGCACGGTGAATCTGGCTGAAGTCATCCAGCAGCGCGTATTTGCCCGAACTCACCACTGCGTCGAACTGAGCGGCAGCTTCGGCATTCTTCCCCTGCCACAGATAGACCTTGCCGAGGAGAGCCTGGGCGAATTGTTTGGTGACACGCCAGGTATCGGTGTCACCCGCACCGTTCTTCTCGACCAGAGCGCCGGAAGCGATAGCCTCTGTAAGGTCCTGCTCCATCAAGCCCCAGAGTTCCTCGTCGGAGCCATTGGGCACATTGTACTCGGAAGGAGCCAGTTCGTGGTCCACCAGCGGCGGATTGCCCCACATCGTCTTGAGGTCGAAATAGGCGAAGGCACGGAAGACCTTTGCCTCGGCGCGAGCCTGGCGGGCCACTGCGCCCTTTTCCTCATCGACATGGCCCAGGATGACATTGGCCTTGTAAATCAAGGTGTAGTAAGTCGTGAACATGCTCTGGATGTAATCCTCTTCTGCGTCGAAAGTAAATTCATTCAGGTGTTCCAGGTTGTTGTTGTCACCCCGCATTGAGCCGCCGGCCCAGAAATCATCGGTCAGCATCGCCTTGCAGAGCTTTACGTTGTATTCCCAGCCGCGGACCTCCAGATACATCGCCACAGTGGCCGACGTAATCTGTTCGTCCGTCTGGTAATAGGTATTATAGTCCAGCACGCCGTGCTGCGGGATGTCCAGCAGATTGGAGCAGGAAGTCAGGCAGAGGGTGCAGATCGCTGCGACAGCAGTCAAAAATATATTTCTCGTTTTCATAAGGCTGTCAGAATTAGAAAGTGATGTTTACACCGAAGACGACCTTCTTGGCGGTCGGATAACTGCCCTTGTCGACACCGAGTCCGCTTCCGGTACCCGTGATCTCAGGATCGAAGCCCGGATATTTGGAGAAGGTGAAGAAATCGTCGAGGGAACCGTAGATACGCAGATTGTCCACGAAGAATTTCCTGGTGAAGTGCTGCGGGAGGGTGTAACCCAGCTGGATCTGTTTGATCTTGGCATAGCTGCCGTCAAACACGACACCGTCGGAGGTCAGGAACTGCTGCCAGTTCGAGGCGTTGGCCGCCGGCATCGTACCATTGGTATGGGTCGGGGTCCAACGGTCTTCCGTGAGGAAGCTCAGGCGGTTGGACGGATAGTCGACCACGGTGAGGCAGTTGTATATCTTGCTGCCAGCCGCACCGGTCAGGAAGACCACGGCGTCGATGCCCTTCCAGGCCGCCGTGAGGGTGACACCGAAGTTGACTTTCGGGATACCGGAGCCCAGGTCCATCTTGTCTGCCTGCGTCACGTCGCCGCTGCCGTCGAGATCCTCGAACATCGCGTCGCCCGTGGCCGGGTCAATGCCGGTAAAATGATAGCCATAGAAATGCCAGGCGGGATAGCCTTTCTCGAAGCGGGTAATCGTACCATAGTTGCGGACTCCCACGCCATCAATACCATCAGAGAGCGTCTCGTGGATGTAGGTCACCCGGTTCTTGAGGGTCGACAGGTTTCCGCTGACGCTATAGTGGAAGTCGCCTACCTGGTCGCGCCACTTGAGCTCAAACTCGAAACCGGTGTTGAGCACGTTACCGGCATTCACCGGAGAAGCGGTGACGCCCACCACGGTGGACGGCGTGATACCCGTCACGATGAGGTCCTTGGTCATCTTGCGGAACCAGTCGACGCTGAAAGTCAAGCGGTCACGCAGGAAGCGCATGTCGACACCGAAGTCGAGCTGCTCGGAGGTCTCCCACTTGAGCTCGTCGTTGCCGGATGAAGAAGGCGCATAGCCGATGAGGTAGATCGGCGAAACGCTGCTGATCGGATAATTGCCCGTCGAAGCAATCACGTTGGCGTAGCGGTAACCGTAAAGGCCGGCGAGGGAACCGTTCTGGCCCCAGGAGCCACGCAGTTTCAAGTAATTGATGGCACGCTTGGCACCCGCGAAGAAATCCTCTTCGGAGAGCGTCCAGCTGGCAGATACGGAGGGGAAATAACCCCAGCGCATCGGCTTCGGCAGAATCGAAAGGTCGGCCGCATCCGCACGGAAAGAAGCCTGTACATTGTATTTGCCCATATAGTTCCAGCCGGCACGCGCGAAGTAGGAAAGTTTGCGGGAGATGCCCGGCTCGGCGCCGGACACCGAAGGAACTGCATTCGCGGAATGATAGGCAAAATAGTAGAAGAGCGGATTCTTCTGCTTCACACCGAGGTCATCGTCGCTGCCGCGGTACGAACCACTCACATTATAGCTGCGGCTGTTGGAATAAGAGGTACCGACCATCAGGTTGACGTTGTGGCGTCCGAAGTTCTGGTTCCAGTTGGCGAAGTTCTCCCACTGATAATAAATGGAGTTGTTGCTGGAACCCGACAGGCCGATGTAATTCTGGTAGGCGTTCTGGTTCACGTAGTAATCCAGGGAATAGCCGTAACTGTCGGAGGCCGAGAAACGGTAGCCCACACGGGAGGTAATAGTCAGGTGCTTCCAGGGCGTGAAGTTGACGGCCGTAGAGCCGTTGATATTGAAACCTTGCGAGGTGCTGTAGTCACGGTCACGCATGATGCGCGGGTTGACGTTCTCGGAAGGGTTGAAGAAAGAGATGCCGTAGTAGTTGCCTTTCTCGTCCTGCATCAGCGTACGGCCCTGTGCGAGATAGTCCTTCATGAAGTCGGGCATATTCTCCGCAGTATAAGTCGTCGGAGTGAGCGGATCGAGCTGCAGGGCGGACAGCACAGCGGAACCATAGTCGGAACCTTCGGAAACGCTGCGGGCCGTATAGTATTCCACCTGATTGTTGGTCTGGACTTCCAGCCAGGGCTTGAATTTCCAGGAGCCGTTGACCATCGAAGTGATGCGCCTGTACACGTCGGCATCACCGGCAAACATACCGTTGTTGTTGAGATAAGCCGCTGAAATATAGAGGTTACCACGATCGTTACCGGCCGAGAAAGACAGGTTGTGGTGGTGCATCAGGGAGTTCTCATAAGAGTATGCGAGCCAGTCGGTGTTGGTCACGAAGTCCCAGTTGGCGTAGAAGTCCTGCATGCTGTAGCGGCCGTTCTCGATGAAGTACTGCATATACTGCTCGGAGTTCATCACCTTCGGGATATGGTTGAGGCTCTGGGAAGTCAGCTGATAGGAATAGCTGATCTTGCCGTCACCCTGGCCCCTGCGGGTCGTGATCATGATGACGCCGTTACCGGCTTCTGCACCGTAGATGGCGGCAGAAGCACCATCCTTCAGCACCTCCATGGACTCAATGTCGTTCGGGTCAATGCCGGCGATGGAGTTGGTACGGCGACCGTCCACCACATACAAGGGGTTGGAAGAGCCGTTTGAAGAGATACCACGCACCTGGACGCTCGGAGCGGCGCCCGGACGGGCGGATGCCGAGAACACCTGGACGCCGGCCGTCTTGCCTTGAAGGGCCTGTTCCGGCGTGGCGATGGTACGGTTGGCGATGTCTTCCTGTTTCACCTGCGAGATGGCGCCGGTGACGTCGGATTTTTTCTGCACGCCGTAACCCACGACGACCGTCTCCTCGAGCATTTCGGTGTCGGGGAGCAGTTTGACGTTGAGGGTCATCGTCTTCTCGGCCACGAAAGTCTGAGCCTTGAAGCCGATGTAGGAGAACTCGACGACGGTACCGGCGGGAACGGTAATCGAATAGTTACCGTCCAGATCGGTGGCCACGCCGTTCGTGGTCCCCTGCTGAATGACACCGACACCCATGAGCGGCTCGTCGTAGTCATCGACGACCGTTCCGGAGAGCGTCACCTGGGACTGCGCGTTCAGCGACCAGCCGACCAGAAGGGCCAGGCAGGCGAGCGCCAGTCTTTGAAAGAGGGATTTTCTCATAAGATCTGTTTTTTAGGTTATTTGATTGATGATTCAATGTTCAGGATCATGGTTTTCGGGTAGGTTTCCCAGGTCGGAAGGCCTTCGGCTCCAGGCGTTCCGGTCTTGGCAAAATTCGTCCAGGCCCGGCTGATGCGGTGACCGAGTTCAGCCGCATCGGCCGCGCCGCCGGTCATGGTACGGTGCAGGACTACATTGTCGAAAACGAACGGAATCTCCATACAGTGCGTGCTGCCGAGCGCGCCGTCCAGCACGGGCGATTCCCAGGTGAATTGATAGAGGTATACGGGAGCGCAACCGGCAGCTGTCCGGTCAGCAGCCTGCTGGAGGGCCAGCGGCTTGAAGATCGGATCCTCGCGGTCGCGCGTGAATTCGTGATAGGTGGTGCCGATGATGACCGGAATGTCTTTCGAGAGGGCCAGCGCGTCAGCCGTTGCGGGCTGGGCGGGAATAATCTCGCCGTCCACTACGGGTACCTGGCCGAAGAGGATGGCGTTGAGGATGTTTTCGGGGAAAGCACCTTCCTTCTGAGCTTCTTCGCGAACGGCAGCGATGGCGCCATTGTAGGCGGCCAGCAGCTGCTCGTAGGGAACCGCTTCAATTTCGCTGATGCGTGAAGGATTCAGGTGCAGGGCTTCCACGGTCTTGGCGCCGATGCGGCGGGAAAACTTGGGTTCCATCAACTGCGTGATGGAGCCGCTCTGCACGATGGCTTTGTTGAACAAACCTTTGGCGGAAGGCATGGCCATCAGCGTGGAGACTTTTCCGCCGCCGCCCGACTGTCCAAAGATGGTCACGTTGTCGGGATCGCCGCCGAACTGGGCGATATTGTCACGCACCCACTGGAGTGCCTTGACAATGTCCATCATGCCGACATTGCCGCTATGCGCATATTTGGCGCCGAAGGCAGACAGGTCCAGGAAACCGAGCGCATTCAGACGATGGTTCAGCGAAACAACTACGACGCCGTGGTCGCGGGCCAGGTTCGTGCCGTCGTAGCCGATCTGTTCCTGGCCGCTGCCGGCGCGGAAACCGCCGCCGTGCAGCCATACCATCACCGGCCGTTTGCCGCAGTCCTTGATGCCGGAGGTCCAGATATTGACACGCAGGCAATCTTCATCCGGGAAGCCGTCGTCCCAATGCATGGCGAAAGCCTGGTTATCGTCGTACCAGCCACCACGCTTGTCCTGCGGACAGGTAGGGCCGTATGCCCGGCTCGGGCGGACTTCCGTCCAGGGATCGGGGTCTTCGGCCGGCATGAAGCGCGCTGCCTTGGCGTAGGGAATTCCTTTGTAGATGTAAACACCGTCATCGATGTAACCCGCTACGGGGCCGGAAACGGTCTGGACGGTCGAAGCCTTGGAGGAGGTCTCCAAGGGGGCCGGAACGGCCTTTTCGGGCCGGTTGCCGGACGGGCAGCTGCAGGCTGCGGTCAGCAGGACCGCAGCCGTCAGCGAAACAACAGGGAGTATGTTCATATTGCAACCAAAAAACTTATTGCAAATTTCGCCAAAGCGATCCGCAAAGCCTTTCTCCGGGTTACAACTTCTTATCTATACGTCCGCTCTTGCGAAAAATCTTTGTTCAAAAATCTTTCTATTTGTTAAAAATCCTTCGTAATCTTTGGTTTTATGGTTATATTTGGCATATGAAACGCTTTTTGAACATCCTGTGCCTTATCCTCTGCCTGACCGCCTGCCATCCTGCGCACCCGGACGGAGAAAGCACCCGCCATAGCAGCACCGTCCTTTCCGACGCCCTTTCCAACCAGACCGTGAACGCCTTTACCGAAGATGCAGACGGCCATATCTGGATCGCCACGTCGCGCGGCCTCAACAAATACAACGTCCACGAATACCACCAGTATTTCTGCAGCGACGAAGCGGAAGACCTGCCCGAAAACCAGATCAACGACGTTTTCTGCGGCCGGGACGGCCGGCTGTGGGTAGCAACGGTCGACGGCGCCGCCTTCCGCACGGAAACAGGTGCATTCCGGCGCATTCCCTACGAAGGAGATTTCGGCAATTTCCAGCACATCCTCGAAGCTCCGGACGGCCGTATCCTGATAAGCAACTGGAACTCCCTCTTCCTCTTCAACCCGGAAAAAGAAGAACTCAGCATCGTCATTCCCGATTACAACGCACACGGGCTCCCGGCGGAGACCTGGGTTGGAGACCGCCTATACGCCCTGGAAAACAGGAACGTGCTCAAAGCCTATGACAGCCGCGACTTCTCGGTCCTGGAGACGGTTCCCCTCCCCTTCAACGCCTACCACCTCTGCCATACCGGCAACGGCGAACTCTGGCTGTCGGGCGTAGGCAACCTGCGCATCTATGATACCCGCACCCGCGCGTGGAAACCGCTTCCCGAAGCTATCCGCCGCGAGCCGCGCATCATGAACGGAGACGTGGACCTCCTCTTCCCGGTCGACGACAACACCCTGTTGCTCAATGTCATCGGGAAAGGCATGTTCTGCTGGCAACGCAACATCGACCGTGTCCTGTTCCAGGATGATCCGGGCTTTCCCTTCGAGATTCCCGCCGCGGAGATCCGCACCATCTACCGCGACAGCCACCAGAACCTCTGGTTCGGCACCGTCGACCAGGGCTACGCCACCAGCTACCACTACCGTGACGGCTTCAACAACAACAAGCACCTGACCGCCGCCTTCGAGCACAAGACCGTCGTCTCGCTCTGCCGCGACAACGCCGACCGGCTCTGGATCGCTACCCTGCGCGATGGCCTCTGGTTGCGCGAGCCCGGCTCCGACCAGCTCCGGCAGGTTGACGTATCGCACCTGGTACCCGATGCACACATCGGTTACCTGCGCTGCGGAAAAGTCTTCTGCGACGCAGAAGGAGACCTCTGGCTGCTGTTCAGCGACAAATACCACGTAGCCCGCTGCCGCTTTGCGCAGGGAAGGCTGCAACTCATCGACGGCTTCTTCTTCACCCACCCCGCTGCCATCACACAGGACGACAAGGGACGTATCTGGGTGGGCGGTAATACGATGGAACTGGCACGCTACGACAAAAGCACACGCAGCGTCACGTCCGTCCCCTACACCGAGCAGTCAGACTGGCCCTTCGTTTCCGACCTGATGCTGGCTGAACCCGGCCGTATGTTCATCGCGGCCAACGGCACCAAACTGCTGCAAATCAACACCAACACCGGCTTGGTATCTCCTGTCACGCTGACGGAAGAAGAAACGAAGGCCTGTATCAGGCGCTCCGTCCTCATCCCCAACGTACTGTTCCGCGACAGCGGTGGTGACCTCTGGGTCGGGACCATCGCCAACGGCCTGCTCCGCCACGACTACCAGCGCAATATTACGGAACCTGTCCCCGGCGCACCGTGCGAAGACATCTGCGCCATCCAGGAAGACCGCCAGGGCAACATCTGGGTCTCGACCATGGACGGTCTCGGCCGGTACGACCGGACCATCAACGAATTCGTCAACTATTACGCCGCCGACGGCATCGGCGGCAACCAGTTCTCCGACCGCGCCGCCTGCCTGCTGGACGACGGCACCCTCATCTTCGGCGGCACCCACGGCCTGACCGTCTTCAACCCGATCGACGTGTCACAGCGCCGCACCGTTCCGCTGGTGTTCGAAGACCTCAAGATCCACAACCAGCTCGTCGCGCCAGGACCCGACGCGCCCATCGACCGGGAACTCTGCACGAAACCCGACATTACCCTCCGGAGCGCCCAGAACGGTTTCAGCATCTCCTTCGCCGCCCTCGACTACAGCGAGCACGAGCGCTCCCACTATTACTATAAGATGGAGGGATTCGACCGCTACTGGATCGATGCCGGCAATAACCACGAAGCCTACTATGCCAACCTTCCTGCGGGAAGCTACCAGTTCAAGGTCCGCATCACCAACAACAACCGGAGCATCGTCGAGACCGAAGATTATCTGAACGTGCGCATCCTGCCGCCGTGGTTCCGTACAGGATGGGCCCGCCTCCTCTTCTGGCTGCTCACGCTTGCTCTCCTGTTCGGTTTCTGGATGCTGTTCCGCCGCATCCACCGGCAACAGGCCGAACATGCCGAGCACATCCGCCAGGAGCGGGAAGAAAGCGAAAAGGCCCGGCAGGAAAAAGAGCAGGAGAAGCGTCTCAACAAGATCCAGATGAACTACTTCTCCAACGTGGCCCACGAATTCCGGACGCCGCTGACCATGATTGCCGGACCCGTCGCCGAACTGGCCGAGTCCGAAAGCATCAAGGGCCGCGACCGCAAGCTGGTGGGCATCATCCAGCGCAATGCCAACTGGATGCTCTCGCTGGTGGGCCAGCTGCTCGACTTCAACCGCATCGGCAACAACAAGCTGCAGCTGAAAGTAGCCAAGACCGACATTGTGGCGCCACTGCAGAACACCGTCGAACTCTTCCGCTTCAATGCCCATTCGAAGAATATCGAACTGAACGCACAGGGCCTGGAGGAACCGCTCGTGATGTGGGCCGACGTCGACAAAGTGCAGAAGATCACGATGAACCTGCTTTCCAACGCCATGAAATACACGCCTTCCGGCGGGAAAGTGACGCTTACGTTCGACGTACTGCCACGCGAAGAGCTGACAGAGCTTTTCCCGCTGACGGAAAAGGATACGGACCACCAGTATGCCTGCATCGCCGTCTCCGACTCGGGCAGCGGCATCTCCGAGGAAGAACTCGAAAAGATTTTCGAGCGTTTTTACCGCTCCGGCGAACAGGGCAAGACGCTAGGTTCCGGCATCGGTCTGTTTTATGCCCGGGCGTTGACGACCCTGCATCACGGCTACCTCAAAGCCTGGAACCGGCCCGAAGGCGGCTCCGTCTTCCGTTTCATCCTGCCGGTGAGCGGATCTTCCTACACGGAAGACGAACGCACGGAACTGCAGCCGGAGATCGTCACCATCCCCGTTGTCCAGGAGACAGCGACGGCCGAGCCGGAAAGCGGCCAGCGCCTCATCGCCGTCGTGGACGACGACGTCGACGTGGCCAACTACGTGAAAGTCCTGCTTCAGCCCACCTATCGCGTCAACATCTATTTCGATGCGGATTCTGCCCTGGCCGGCATGGCCTCGGAAACGCCCGACCTGGTCATCAGCGACGTCGTGATGCCGGGCAAGAGCGGTTACGAACTCTGCGAGGCCATCAAGAACGACCTGCAGCTGAGCCACATCCCCGTCATCCTGGTCACGGCCAAAGTAGCGGTCGAAAACCAGGTCCAGGGTCTGGCCAAAGGCGCCGACGCCTACGTCACCAAACCCTTCCAGCCCGCCTATCTGCTCGCCCTGGTCAAGTCGCTGCTCAGCAACCGCGACAAGATGCGCTCCCAGCTGGGTTCCGCCACCTCGACCGACGAAATCGAGCCGGAAGCCCTCTCCCCGCGCGACGCCGCCTTCATGAAGCAGCTCTACGACCTGATGGAGAAAGAGCTGGACAACACGGAACTCGACATCACGCGCATCACGGAAATGATGAAGATCTCCCGCACGAAGTTCTACTACAAAGTCAAGGGCCTCACGGGCGAAAACCCCTCGGTCTTCTTCAAGCGCTACAAGCTCAACCGCGCCGCCGACCTCCTGAAAGAGGGCAAGTACAACATGTCGGAAATCGCCTACATGACCGGCTTCAACACCCTCTCCCACTTCTCCACCTCCTTCAAGAAACAATTCGGCGTCCCGCCGTCAGAGTACGTCGGCTAGAAATAGCATCTCCGCTGCGGCAGGAATCTTTCTGCGCTCATGCGTCGAAAAAGGGGCACACTCCCTTTTTCTCCAAATCACGCAGAAAGATTCCTGCAGCGGCTACAATGCTGAATCGTGGGCACATGAAGGCGGCAAAACGTGTCGAGACCCGCGTGTTGCCCCATACTCCGACACGTTTGCCCGTAGTCGCGTGTCGACGCAGACCCATAATGAAGCCAATGGTGTCATAAATGTGCTTGCCCGGCAATAGGCGCTCGGCCACGATGCCGAGGTCCTGGTACCCGAGTTTGAAGACATCCCGCTCTCCGAACGTGTCCGCCGTGTCAATGCCTGGTGCCGCCGCCTGGGCAAAGACAATGTCGTCCTCGTTTCCGTCCATG